>JAAGKN010000678.1_pt1 | contig 130466 bp, 126 predicted proteins | sample 6206371 | NCBI WGS metagenome assembly JAAGKN01 (sample SAMN11533720, study PRJNA540317) | gut metagenome | isolation source: fecal pellets from male and female animal of same cohort | host: Peromyscus leucopus | place: USA:CA | collected 2017
TTGATTATATTGAGGATTCCACGCAATTATGGGAGCAATTGCATACATGATTCCTACTTGCATGTCTTTATACTTACCAACAGGATGAGGACCACACGTATCATTCTCATTCTCTAGCGGTTTCTTAGACTTCTCAATTTATGGAATTGTTCAAGATGCTAAAAATTCTGGAACAAATTGCTGAATGTTATTGTTATTCTCAGCTGTATATGGTGTAATTTACTACTTTGTATTCTACTGAGTAATCATTAAATTTGATCTTAAGACTCCAGGTCGTGGTGGACAAGACAAATTATTCACTAAGAAAGATTACCTTGCCGCTAAATCAGCAGATGGCCAACAACGTTCAGAAATCAATCAATTATCTAATGCTGTAATTAATGCATATGGTGGTAGAGAAAACATTAAGAATGTTGATGCATGTATTACTAAATTACGTATCCAAGTAGTTGATCCTAAGAAAGTTAATAAACAACAATTATTAACTTTAGGTGCTAAAGGTGTAATGTATCCTTCAAAACAATCAGTTTATGCTGTATTTGGAACAAATGCAGACAGAATTAAGAATGAAATGAAAGACATCTTTAAAGGTACTGCTCCAGCAATGGATGCAAGCCAAGCTAAAGCATTATCTACTTCTGCTGTTATTAAAGCAACTCAAGTTAGAAAAGCAACTAAGAAGAGAGTAAATGAGTCAATAATTTGTGCTCCTGCTACTGGTGAAGTTGTTTCAACTAAGAATGTTAAAGATGACACATTTAGTAAAGACATCATGGGACGTGGGTTTGCAATTATCCCAACAAGTGGCGACTTCTTCGCTCCAATCTCAGGTGAAGTTACATTAATTAGTAACCATGCTTATGCTATTAAAGCAAAGAACGGTATAGAAGTATTAGTTCACATTGGTATTGACACAGTTAAATTAACTAATGCTAATGTCTTTGAACACTTTGCTAAGATGGGTGATCAGGTTAAAGTTGGTCAAAAGATGGTTCATGCTGATCTTAAGGCTATCAAGGACAAGAGACTTGATACTATCACTCCAGTAATTATTCTTAACGAAACTATTGGAAATAAGAAAATTAAAATTCTTAAATTCGGTCAAGCTACTAAGAAATCAAAAATCTTAGACGTTAAGTAATTAAAAAAAATAAACATCACTCGTAAATGGGTGATGTTTTTTTGTACTTACAAATTAACGGAATTAGAACTTATTGATTTTAAACTGATCTTTTAAAATACTCTTTAATTTTTTAACATCATGTTTACTTCATGAAGCGGCACTTATTTTAGAAAAGTTTGTGTCCTTATTAAATGTTTTCTTGTAATATTTACTCATTACAGTATCATAAGATTTCATTTCTTTTTTAACAGTAGTTAATGAGTATTTATTATCATAAGTCTTATTAATCTTAGGACGAGGTGCAAATACTTTATTGCTATAACCAACACACAGACCTAAAACTGGAACGATTGATCCTTGAAGGTTTAATGCTTTCTTAATAGTATCTGCTTGGCCTCTTAATCCCCCAATAAAACATGTACCTAATCCTAATTCAATTGCTGCATCCATCGCTATTGTTGTAGCAATAGTTGCATCAATTGTACTTCATATATAGTCTTCAAAACAATGTTGCTTAGCACAAGTTGCCATATCTAATCTATTGTGATCAGCACAGAAGACAATAATCAATGGGGCATTATGAACATGTTTTTGGTTTCAATTAGCAACTGCTAATTGATCAATAGTCTTTTTATCTGTAACAAAGATCGCACTAAAACTTTGAAAGTTTTTAGCTGTAGGAGAATTGTTAATTACTTTTTTAAGAGTATCAATTTTAGTTTTTTCAATTTTTTTTGGTAAAAAGCTTCTTATTGATGAACGATTTAACTGGTTTTTAATCATAATATTTATATTTATAAATATATTATAATTAGTAAAATTATTAATTTTAAGATATCAAGATAAGATTATGAAGAAGTTAAAAGGTACGGGAGCGAGTGTTGGTATAGCTTATGCAAAAGCATATGTATTAAACACTCCTTCATTTGATGTTCAAAAGAAAAAAGCAACAAATTTAGACAAAGAAGTTTCTAAATTTACAACTGCATTAGATAAAGCGGTTAAGCAATTGGAAAAAGTAAAAGAAATTGCTGGTAAGAAACTAGGAGCAGAAAAAGCTGAAATCTTTGATGCCCACATTCAAATTGCTAGCGATCCAGAAATTTTAAATGAAGTTAAACAATTAATTAGTGATCAAAAAGTATGTGTTGAATACGCGGTTAATGAGGTGTTTAACAAATACCATGATACATTTGCTTCTATGGAAGATGCTTACTTTAAAGAAAGAGCAGCGGATGTAGTTGATGTTAAAAACAGATTGTTAAGTAATATTATTAGATGTTGAATTACCAGATATTTTAAGTATTGATCAAGAAGTTATTATTGTTGCTCATGATTTAACTCCAAGTGAAACAGCATTATTAAATAAAGATTACATTAAAGGATTTGTTACTGATATTGGTGGAAGAACTTCACACGCTGCTATTATGGCTAGAACTATGGAAATTCCGGCTGTTCTTGGTCTTAAAACAATTTCTTCAATGGTTAAGAATGATTCATACATCGCCATTGATGGAAAATCTGGTGAAGTTGAAATTGATTCAACTGATAAACAAGGATGATTAGATAAGATTAAGAAATTTGAAGCAAATCAAATTGAACTTAAGAAATACATTAATGTGAAAACTAAAACAAAGGATGGCAAACCAGTTTTATTAGAAGCAAATATTGGTAACCCTGATGATGCAATTAATGCTCAAAAATATGGCTGTGAAGGTATTGGATTATTCCGTAGTGAATTCTTATATATGGACAATGATAATTGACCAACAGAAGATCAACAATTTGAAGCTTACAAACAAGCTTTACAAGCTTGTAAAAATCAATTAGTAGTTATTAGAACTCTTGATATTGGTGGTGACAAAAAACTTTCTTATTTCACATTCCCTCAAGAAATGAACCCATTCTTAGGTTATCGTGCTATTAGATTATGTCTAGATAAACCAAAGATGTTTAAAACTCAATTGAGAGCATTAGGGCGTGCTTCTGTTTATGGAAAATTAGCTATCATGTTCCCAATGATTGCTACAATAGATGAATTTAGAAAAGCAAAAAAAATGGCTCTTGATTGCTTTAAACAATTAAGAAAAGAAGGTCATAAAGTTAGTGATGATATTCAATTAGGTATGATGGTTGAAATTCCTTCTGCTGCAATCTTAGCTGATAAATTTGCTGTTCATTCTGACTTCTTTAGCATTGGAACAAACGATTTAAACCAATATTCATTTGCATGTGACCGTATGTCTAAAGAAGTTTCATATTTATACCAACCAAACAACCCATCATTATTAAGATGATTAACTCTACTATTCAAGGTGGTCATTCACAAAAACGTTGAGTAGGTATGTGTGGTGAAATGGCAGGAGATGTATTATCAGTTCCAATCTTATTAGGTCTTGGACTAGATGCGTTCTCTATGAGCGCAACAAGTATTCCTCAAGCTAGAAAGATTGTTAATAATTTATCAACTAAAGATTGTCAAGAACTTGCTAACAAAGCAATTAACCTACAAACAATTGACGAAGTTAACAAATTAGTAACTAAGTTCTTACAAAGCAAGAAATTAATATAATATTAATATCTATCCATTATGCAGATGTAGTTCAATGGTAGAATGTGACCTTGCCAAGGTCAAAACGCGAGTTCGATTCTCGTCATCTGCTCCATTAAATTTAATAAAAATTAGCATTAAAGAATATCTTTAATGCTTTTTATTTTTATGTTAAAATCTAATTAATAAAATTTTTTATGAAAACCGGACCAAATAAGAATAAAGCAATTCCCAATCAAAAAATTCCATCAGTATGTTTTATTAAAAATGTTGTAAAAAATCCAAACATTATAGTTGGAGATTTTACGTATTATGATGACAAAAAAGATCCTACTAATTTTGAAAAACATGTCACTCACCATTATGACTTTATTGGTGATAAATTAATAATTGGTAAATTTTGTCAGATTGGTTCTGGTGTTGAATTTATTATGAATGGGGCAAATCACAAAATGGATTGTGCTTCCACTTACCCATTTTATATTTTTGGAGATGGTTGAGAAAAATATACTCCAAAGAAGATTGAAACAAAAGGCGATACAGTTATTGGTAACGATGTTTGAATAGGACAAAATACTGTAATCCTTCCAGGCGTTCATATTGGTGATGGAGCAATCGTTGCAGCCAATTCGGTAGTAAGCAAAGATATTCCAGCATATTCTGTAGCTGCTGGTAATCCATGTGTTGAAAGAAAGAGAAGGTTTGACAATAAAACAATTAAACATCTTTTAAAAATTAAATGATGAAATTGAACTCAAGAAAAAATCTCAAAAAATATTGATAAGTTATTATCAAATAACTTAGAAGTGATAAAAACCATTAAAGACTAATTTATAATATCAATATGTTATTAGATAAAATTAAAGGTCCAAAAGACATAAAGAAAATTTCAATTAATAAATTACCAACTCTTGCTAAAGAAGTAAGAATGGCTTTATTAAATAGAGTTAGTAAAATGGGTGGACACGTCGGTCCAAACTTCGGTGCAGTTGAAGCAACCATTGCTATGCATTACGTCTTCGATTGTCCTAAAGACAAAATAATTTATGATGTTTCTCATCAATCTTACCCACACAAGATTTTAACTGGTAGAGCAAATGGATTCTTATTCGAAGAAGACTTTTCAAAAGTTTCAGGATATACAAATCCTAACGAGAGTAAATGTGATATGTTTACAATTGGGCATACATCTACTTCTATTAGTTTAGCAATTGGAGTTGCTAAAGCTAGAGATCTTAAAAAAGAAAAATACAATGTTATAGCATTCATTGGTGATGGTTCATTATCTGGTGGAGAAGCATTAGAAGGTCTTAATGCGGCTCATGAATTAAATAGTAATTTAATCATTGTTCTTAATGATAACAACATGTGTATGGCTGAAAATCATGGTGGTCTATACTCTGCATTAAAAACTTTAAGAGATTCAAATGGTAAATCACCAAATAATATCTTTAAGTCAATGGAATACAACTACATTTATGTAGATGATGGTAATGATATTAATGAGTTAATTAAAGCATTTAAAAAAGTTAAAAATATTAACAAACCTACTGTTGTTCATATTTGCACAACTAAAGGCAAAGGTTTAAAATTTGCTGAAGCAAATAAAGAACCATGACATTTCCAAATGCCTTTTGATCCCAAAACAGGCAAGTCACTCATTAAAACTGAAGAAACATATCCAACAATCTTAAGAGACTTTGTTTTAGCTAAAGCTAAAAAAGATAGAAAGTTTACTGTTATTACAAGTGCAACTCCAGGAGCAATAGCTCTTAATCCAACAGTTAGACAAAAATTGGGTAATCAATATATTGATGTAGGAATTGCAGAGCAAACAGCAGCAGCAGTAGCTTCAGGATGCGCAGCAAATGGTGGCAAACCTTTATGAAATATCGCTAGTTCATTTATTCAAAGAGCATATGACCAATTATCACAAGATATTGGAATTAATAATTCGCCAGTAGCCATTACAGTATTATTAAGCGGTGTTTATGGGTTAAGAGATGTTACTCACTTGGGAATTTTTGATATTCCATTAATTAGTAACATTCCTAACTTAGTTTATGTTGCTCCAACAACAAAAGAAGAATTACTATCTGCAGTTGAATATGCTATTGATCAAAACAAACACCCAATGATAGTAAAAGTTCCTAGTGGTCCAATTGTTTCTTCAAACAAGAAATGTATTTTTAATTTTGATAAATTAAATAAATACTTAGTTGCTCAAAAAGGTAAGAAAGTTGCTTTTATTGGTTTGGGATGTATGTATTGAATGGCGAAAGATGCAGCCGATCTATTCTATAGACAAACTAAGATAAAACCTACAGTTATTAATCCGATGTTTATTACTGGAATTGATGAAGAATTATTACATTCTTTAAAGAAAAACCATGATTTAGTAATTACTATTGAAGATGGAATTTTAGATGGTGGTTTTGGAGAAAAAATTGCTAGATTCTATGGACCAAGTAATGTTAAAGTACTAAACTACGGAATGAAAAAACAATTCTTAGACCGTTATGATCTAGACAAGGTTTTGAAACAAAATCACTTAGACCCAAAACTAATTGTTTCTGATATTAAAAATACATTAAAAAATAAGTAATTTAATATTTAATACCTTAGGTATTAAATATAATTATTAGTATGGTTTACACATCATTATTCCTAATTTCATTATTTTTTATATTTAATGGATTTTGCATTGGTAACTTGTTGAAAAAAGCAAGAATTTTTATTAATCAATATTTTTCAACAATTACTGGAATTTTGGTGTTCCTTGGATTCTTCCAATTACTTTTCACATTCATGTATTTAATTGGCGCATCAATAGAAATCTATTATTATTTTATTGGAATTATTCAGATATTGCTTTTATGTTTTTATGGAGTAAATTACAAGACTGTATTTGCTGGAATTAGATTGACTCAATGAGGAATGTTTCTATTATTCTTTGTTATAGCTTTAGCTTTTAATTCGATATATCCATTGTCAGTAACACCAGACAATTTGCACTCAAGTTATGCCATTGGAATGTTTAATTTTTTAAATACAAATTCATTAGGATTAAAAGATGCTATCAACTTGGTTTATGTAAATAATGACTTTTCAACAATAAACATTTTTACAATTATCTTTGCCGTTCTATTTAAAATTAATGGATGAACCGATGCATTAATCTTTTTTAGATGATCATACACAATTTTATTTTCTTTATGCACAGCATTGATTTTTCAATGTTTATTTAGAAAGAAAAGTTTATTGTCAAATTGATATAAAGTGATTGCTGCATTGTTTGAAATATTCTTTTTAGCAATGAATTATGTTAATGCCGAATCATCAATATTAGGCAAATGCTGGTTTGGAATTATCATTGGATATTTCTGATATACAATGTTCTGCGAGAAGAATAAAGAAAACAATGTTGGTATGTCACTTGCTTGATTAGCGTTCATCTCATTCACTTCATTTAGCTTAGATGGAGCTTTATTCTCTCTATGTTTAATAACATTTGCAATTTTATATAAGGCTTTAAACAGGGGGAACACTTTTAGCTTTTTTATAGGATGTGCGCTGATTATTGCTTTACAAATAATTAATTGATTTTACATATTAAATGAAGAAATTTGATGAATTGTATATGACATAGTTATTATTTTGCTTTTTACTATCCTTGCTATTCAAATCGGGAAAAGATCAAACTATCGTTTTGTTTCATTATTAACAAACACTATTAATGAAAATATTAAAGCAATTTACTTTATTATTGGAGCATTAATATACTTTGTTTCAATATATTGAATTGTTAACTATGGTTCAGCAGTTGACTATTACTTATTTAGATATGATTACATATGAACTATTAAATTAACTGATAAAGCATTAATGATCCTAAATATATGCTTATGATCTTTTTATGTTTGTTCTGTCGGGGCATGAGTTATTTACATGATTTGTAAGAAGAGAGCTGTACATTCGTTTGTTTATTATCTTTTCATGTTAATATTCTTCATTAACCCAATTGCAATGCACATTCTTCGTATAATGTTTGATTCATTCTACAGTATTGACTTATCATTAATTAATTACTTATTAATTTTCCCTGCATTGTTTGAATTAGAAATACCAACTAAAAAGGGTATAAATGAAAAGACTGAATTAAATAAAGAGTTATGAGTGAAATAATAGTAGAAAAAATAAATAAATTGAAAGCAAATCTTAAGAAGTGGGAATATCATTACTATGCTCTTGATAATCCATTAGTTTCTGATGTCGAATATGACATGGCAATGAATGAATTGATTGCTCTTGAACAAAAATATCCTCAATATGTTACAGATGATTCCCCAACTAAAAGAGTTGGTGGCACCGTATTAACTAAGTTTCAAAAAGTTAAGCACAATTTTCCAATGCTTTCTTTATCAGATGTTTTTAGTTATGAGGAATTAGTTAAATTTGATAATGACATTAAAAAAACATTAACACAATTTGGTAAGAAATTAAATTATTCATATACAGTCGAACCAAAAATTGATGGGTTAAGCATTTCACTTCATTATCAAAACGGTAAATTAGTTAAGGCGTTAACTCGTGGTGATGGTGAATATGGAGAAGACGTTACTGTTAATGCAAAGACCATTAAGTCCATTCCGTTAAACATAAAATATGATTTACCATTAGAAGCTCGCGGGGAAGTTTTCTTGTCTTTCAAAGAATTTGAAAAGATTAATGAAAAACTTGATTTTGAAGATAAATTCTCTAATCCGAGAAATGCAGCAGCTGGCTCATTACGAAATTTAGATAGCTCATTAACAGCTAAAAGAAATCTAGAAATGATTGCTTATTATTTACCAAATCCTAAAAATCTTTTAGAGTTAAATATTAATAAGCAACACGATGTATTAACTCATTTGAAACAATTAGGATTTAAAACTGCCACAGAAAGTAAATTATGTAAGAATATCAACGAGGTTATTGAACATATTAAATACATGACTGAGCACCGTCCAATGATGAAGTTTGCTATTGATGGAATGGTAATTAAATTAAATGAAATGAACTATATGACATTTTAGGACGTACATCTAAGTTTCCAAAATGAGCAGTAGCTTATAAATTTCCTCCAGAAATTGTTAAGACTAAATTAAAAAACATCAAAGCTACTGTAGGAAGAACAGGAAGAATTACATATGTAGCTGAATTAGAACCAGTACAATTATCAGGTTCAATTGTTTCTAATGCAACACTTCATAATGCTGAATACATTATTGAAAAAGATATTAGAATTGGCGATGATGTTCAAGTATTCAAAGCTGGAGAAATCATTCCTAAAGTGTTAGGTTCAATTAAAGCAAATAGAAAAGAAGAATTACCAGCATTCAAACCAATTACCACTTGTCCTATTTGTGGTTCTTTACTAGAAAAGCAAGACGAAGAAGTTGATCAATATTGCACCAATACTTCTTGTCCTGCAAGAATATTGCAGTCAACAGTCCATTTCTGCGAAAAGAAGGCAATGAATATTGAAGAATTATCTGAAATGAATTTAACAAAAGCTATATGATGCAAAAATCATTACATGCATTCAAGATATTTACACTTTCTTTTTAAAAAAAGACATCATTCTAGAATCTGATCTAAAAATTAAAGATAAAATGTTTGAAAAAATTGTTTCGAATGTTGAAAACTCTAAAAATAACTCTTTAGAAAAATTAATCAACGGTCTAGGAATTAGGCATGTTGGTGAAACAACATCTAAAACATTAGCTAAACACTTTAATTCAATAGATAACTTAATGAATGCTTCATTATTAGATTTACAAAAAATTAATGATATTGGTGAAGTGGTAGCTGTATCAATAATTGATTACTTTAAAAATGAAAACAACATTAAGTTAATTAATGATCTTAAATCTTTTGGTGTTAATACAGAATATATTTCAACATCTGATTCATCGATTATTAATAAAGAATCTCCTTATTATCAAAAGAAATTCTGTATTACCGGAAGCTTTGACATTCCAAGAAGTCAAATTAAGAAACTATTAGAAGATAAATTTGATGCTTATGTATCAGAATCGCTTAACGCTACAACTGATTATTTGATTGTTGGTGAAAATGGTGGTAGTAAACAACAAAAAGCAGCTAAGTTAGGTATTAATATAATTAAAGAGAAGATTTGAGAATAACATGAAGATCTATGATTCATTATCAAATAAAAATGTTGAAGTTGTTGAACCAATAACAATATATTGTTGTGGTCCAACAGTTTATAACGATGTTCATATTGGTAACATTCGTCCAATTGTCACATTTGATGTTTTGAATAGAGCATTAGAACACTTACACTATTCATCAAAATTTGTTCACAATATTACAGACATTGATGACAAAATTATTAATGCTGCAAAAAAAGCTAATGTTAATGAGCTTGAATTCTCAAACAAATACTATTTAGAATATGTAAAAATTCTTGATGCATTAAATGTAAAGAAAATGGAGATGCCCAAGATCTCTGAAAACATGAACGAGTTAATTACCTATGTTCAAAAATTAATTGATTTAGGACATGCATATGTTTCTGGCGGCGATGTTTATTTTGATGTTAATTCAATTAAGAACTATGGAGTTCTTTCTCGTCAAAACATTAATGAGTTAATGTCTGGTGTTCGTAAAGAGGTTTCTAAAAACAAAAAATCAGAAATTGATTTTGCTTTATGAAAGCAAACTTCTGAAGGCATTAATTGATATTCGCCATGATCTAAAGGAAGACCTGGATGGCATACTGAATGTGCAGTTTTAATCAATAAGTATTTTGGCAAGCAAGTTGAAATTCATGGAGGTGGAATTGATCTTAAGTTTCCTCACCATGAGAATGAAAACGCACAAAACATTGCGCTAACTAATATGAATATTGCAAGAATCTGAATGCATGTTGGTCACATTAGAGTGAATAATGAAAAGATGGCCAAATCTTTAGGTAATTTCATTTTGGTAAAGGATTTATTAAACCTTTACGAACCTAATATCATTCGTTGATTCTTATACCAAACTCAATACCAAAATCCGATTAATTTTTCAGACAATTATTTTTCACAACTTAAAACTGAATTTGAAAAATTAATTAAATCAATAAATCAAACATTTATTGATATGACTTTCAAAGGTATTCAATTTAATTTGAATAAAGAAGTCATTAATAAAGAATTTGTTGCAGCTATTGAAAACGACTTAGATTTTCCAAATGCTATTAAAGTAATTTGAGCGCAAGTTAAATCATTAAGAGGATTACTTAACTCTAAACAATATGATGAGTTAAACAACACTCTAAGTTCATTAATGAATGAATTTGATATTTTAGGAATTGTATATAAAGATGTTCTAACTTCCGAAAATGTTAAATTAATAAATGAATGGAAAAATCATGTATCAAATAAAGAATTTGATAAAGCTGATGCAATCAGAAAGGCTTTCCAAGAGAAAGGAATCATCTAATGTATCTTTTTGGTAAAAAAGCATTAATTGATAATATCACCAATCCTAAAATTAAAAAGGTTTTTATTTATAAACCTTCTACTGATATTTTGTCATCAATAAAAAAACATCATATTCAATGTGAGATATTAAGGAATGATTATTTTTTTAAAAAATTTAACGCAAATCTTAATCACCAGAACATTGCTATTTTAATTGATGAAAATAAAGAGTTATCTCTAAAAGAATTTTTAGAAAACAACAAGGATAAAAAGCAATTATTATTTTTAATTCTTGATAATATTGAAGATCCGCAAAACTTTGGGGCAATCTTAAGAACTGCAGATGGATTCGGGGTTGATGGAGTTATATATAAGAAGAATAACCAAGTTCAAATCAATGATCTTGTTGCTAAAACAAGTATGGGAGCGGTTGCCAATCTAAATTTGTTTAGAGTAACTAATTTAGTTAATGAAATTAACTTACTTAAAAAATATGGGTTTTGAATTTATGCTTCAGCATTAGATGACAAATCTGTAGATTATTCATCAGTTAAATATGACAATAAAACTGCATTGATTGTTGGTAATGAGAATAACGGAATTTCTCCATATTAATACAAAAACATTCTGACTTTAAAATTAAAATCAGAATGTTTGGTAAAGTTCAATCTTTTAATGTTTCTGTCTCAACTGGTATTTTATTAAGCGAAATTGCTAAACAATTAAAATAATATTGATATGACTTTAGAACAATATTCAAAGACAATAGATTTTCCTATAGGAAAATCAAATGATGTTTATGCACAGCACTTCTCTGGTAAAAGTTATTTAGCTAGCATGTCTAATAACCAGGTTAAAATTTTCAATGTAACATTTGAGCCATCGTGTAGAAATAACTGGCACATTCACCATGCAAAAACCGGTGGAGGTCAAATTCTAATTTGCATTGGTGGAGAAGGCTTCTATCAAGAATTTAATAAACCAGCAATTAAGATGAGACCAGGAGATATAGTAAACATTCCTGCTAATGTAAAGCATTGACATGGCGCTAGTGCTAATAGTTGATTTTCTCATTTAGCAATAGAGGTCCCAGGAACTGAGCAATCAAATGAATGGTGTGAACCGGTTAGTGATCAAGAGTATCAAATAGCGATAAAGAACATCAACAAATAAAAAATATTTATTATTTTATTGTGAATTATTTGCATTTCGTTTTGCAACTACTATAATATCTATATAGATGATTGTCTATATACTGAGGAGAAGATTGTGGATAAAAAAGAATATGAGGAAAAAGCGGATTTGTTTAAAATTTTGTCTGATACAAACAGACTTCAAATTATAAATCTTCTTTCCTGTAAGGAAAAATGCGCTTGTAAATTACTTGAGAAGTTTAACATTACACAGCCAACACTATCTCATCATATGAAAGTTTTAATTGATAGTGGCTTGGTTTCTTCAAGAAAAGAAGCAAATTGGGTTTATTACAAATTAAACAACGAAAAGATGGCAGAAATCGTTGATTTCTTGAAGAAAGTTTGCAAGAACAATAATAATGATTGCTATTGTTAATAATTACACCTTAAATGGTGTTTTATTTAGAATATGAATATAGATAATTGTCTATATTAGATAAATTAGGAGGAATTAAATGGAATACACATTAGAAGAAAAATACGAGTTAATAAGAAATGAGGTTGTTAAAAATAAATCAAAAAATCCAATTGAAATAGTTAAGTCGATAATGCACAAAGATTTTATCAATATTCATGGTCCTGAACACCATTTTCTTGATGGAGCAGCATTTTTAGTTGCATATAAAAATGCTGGCGGTGAAATAGATGTAAATTTATGCTTGGAAGAACTTGCTAACAGGTCAATAAAAATGCCAGGAGCTATGTGTGTATATTGGGGGATGTGTGGTTCAACGGCTTCTGTCGGTGCTGTTCTTTCTGTTATACACAAAACAAGTCCATTAAGTACTGATGACTTTTATAAAGACAACATCGAATATACTTCATCAACATTAAAAAAAATAGGAGAAATCGGTGGAGCGAGATGTTGTAAAAGAAATGCATTCATATCTTTGGTTGAGGGAGCAAAATTCGTTAAGAAAAAATATGGAATAGAAATGGAAATTGATGATGTTATTTGCGAATTTTCGCCGCTAAATAAACAATGTCTTGAAGAAAAATGCCCATTCCATTACAAAAAAAATCTGGCCTAAACCAGATTCTTTTTTTTAATGCTATCAATTAGCAATTAATGAATTTGTATACTTTTCCAAATTTGGTTTTGTTGGCTTTTGAAGAGAAGTAAACCTTTAATGTAATTAGTTTTTTGTAATCAACACAGTCAGGACAAGCTAAGCATCCACATGGGTGATAAACTTTACCATCGCATTTTTTAGCAAAATCAAAGAATTTTTGAGCATCTTTAGTTGTATTAAATTTAATAGATAAAGTACCTTTTCTTCCTTGATCTTCTAATTGAGTTTCAGTTACAGAAGTTAAACGGTCTGGATCAATGTTACCGCCTGAGATGATAATGGCAACTTTCTTACCTTTAACATTAACTTTTCTTGAAAGAATTGCAGCCATACCACAAGCACCAGCACCTTCTGCAACAATTTTACCTTTTTCTTGTAAGAATTCAATAGCATTAGAGATTTCTTCTTCTGTTAATGTAACCATTTGATCAACAAGATCTTTAACTACTGCATAAGTGATCTTACCAGGTTGTTTAACAGCCATACCATCAGCTAATGTTGGTTTACCAGTAGCTTCTGCATGAAGTTTATTTTGTTTTCATGATTTAACCATTGCAGGGAAGTTTTCGCCTTGAACACCAATGATTTTAACTTTAGGATTAATTTGTTTAATTGCACTAGCAACTCCTGCAATTAAACCACCACCACCGATTTGAACTAGAACCATGTCTAATCCAGGAACTTGTTGCATCATTTCTAGACCAATAGTTCCTTGACCAGCAATAACGTCTTCTGAATCAAATGGAGGAACGAATGTATAGTTTAATTTTTTAGCTTGTTCTTGAGCATAAGCATTACATTCATCAAATGTGTGACATTTGTCTGCTACAACTGTACCACCAAAACCTTTAGTAGCGTTAATCTTTGCTAAAGGTGCAGTGTCTGGCATTACAATAATTGATTTAATTCCTGCTTTAGTTGCTGAATAAGCAACACCTTGAGCGTGATTACCAGCAGAAGCAGTAATAACACCTTTAACTTTTTTCTTATCTAAATTTAAGATTGAGTTTAAAGCTCCACGAATTTTGAAAGACTTAACAATGTTCAAGTTTTCAAGTTTCATGTAAACATCTCCGCCCATTAAGTTAGATGTATATCATTCATAAACACATGGCGTTGGTGCAATAATCTTGCTCATCTTTTGAGAAGATGATTTAATCCTACTTAGAGGAATAATAAATTTTGTTTTCTTTGTCATTTTTTCCTTCTTTATATATATCTACTTTTATTGTATAGCAATTAAAGTTAGATACCCACTTTAATTTATTAATTAAAGTAGGTGTTTAATTTCAACTAGTTTAATCTTGGTGTCTTTGATTGTATGGCAAATTGATAAGTGATATTTTTTATCAATTAATCTATCTAAATAGAAAACAGACTTTTTAGAATCACCTAGTTTAATTTTTGATTCATAATGACATCAGAATTTGTAAAAAGTATTTAGTTTGTTTTTTGAACTGTTAATCTGTTCAATTTCTTGTTTTGAAAATAACTTTTCAGCAATAGACATGTAATTTTTATTTTGTAAAATTTGTTGAATGTCTAATCCAACTGGTTGGTTTGAACTCACTAAGCAAACATATTTACCGCTATGAGAAATTGAAAAATAAATTAGATTATTTTTAATGTATGGTTTCTTGTCTTGCCTTCTAACTAAATCATTTTTGTTGATCTTGTTGTCATTAAGAAACTTGTATATTAAAAAAGAAGAAAGGAAATAATGCTTTTTATCTTTAATTAATGAATATTTGCTAAAATTTTTCTCATTAAAAACACCAGACATTTTTTTAGAAAAATGTTTAATATCACTTAATTTAACAATATTGGTGTTGCATAGATACAAAACTATGTTTTCCAAACCAATAATATTATTTTTCATAGCATCTTTTTTTCAACTATACTAATAGAGTATAACTTTACGATGCTAAACAAGAAAGAAAAAAATAACCAGCCAAGTTTGTCAAAGAAAAAGAAACGAAAATTTGCTAGTCCCTCTATATTCGCTATCTTGTTTTCACTTCTTTTCTTAGTCATAATCATTAGTTGGATTATCTATTGAGCAACAGGAGCAAACCCGCAAGGTGAATTTCACCCTGCTGGTATATTAGAAATATTCATGGCTCCTATTAAGGGATTCATCTCATCTGCTGAAATCATCATCTTCTTATTCATGATGTCAGCGTTTTTAAAGATTGTTAACAATTCTAAGGCACTTGAAGCAGGGATTGGAGCTATCTTTTTAAAACTTAAAGGTAAGGAAACATATTTAATTGTTACTTTATTCCTAATTTTCATGCTTTGTGGTACTACATTTGGTATGTGTGAGGCAACAATCCCATTCTACTTTTTATTAATTCCTATATTAGTAGCTGCAGGATTTGACTCATACTCAGCATTTTTAATTATTTGTTTTGGTGCTGGTATTGGTTGTTTGTGTTCAACAATCAACCCTGTATTAATTGATAATGCATTCAATGCTGCTAATCAAGGAATTTCAGGATTATATCCAGATGCAGAATTAATATCTTCATCACAAGGTATTGTTTGACGTATCGTTTCATTAATTGTATTAGCTTCATTTGTATTAGGATACATATTCTGATATACAAGAAGAATTAAAGCTAACCCAGCAAAATCAATTGTTTACGATAAGAGAGAAAAACATATGGAAAGTTTCTCTTTCGATGCTAATTCAATTCCTCCATTAACTAAAAAGAGAAAAATTATTCTTGTTTGCTTTTGTTTAACATTTTTAATGTTAATCATTGGTGCTATTCCATGAGACACAATGACAGGAATGAATGGATTTCAAATGTTAGGTAATGTATTGGCTTCTTACTTCCCATACATTGCTGGTCAAACATATGACCCAGTTACTCACCAAGTAGTTTCAAACATTAATCCAGTTGGTACTTGATCAATTCTTGAAATGACATTCTTATTCTTTGCGGCATCATTCTTCTGTGCAATAATTAGCTGACAAGGCGAAAAGAAATTTGGTGAAACAATTATTGCCGGTGCATCAGAGTTTGTAGGAGTTTCGTTAATTGTTGCAGTTGCAAATGGTTTTAGTATCTTACTATCTGAAACGGGTATTCAATCAGTTTTAATTAATGCAATTAAAACTACATCTGGTGTATTGCCTGCTCCAGTGTTTGCAATAGTATTATTTGCCCTATTCTTTGCGTTATCAATATTCATCCCATCAATGTCTGGATTTGCACGTAGTGTATTTCCAACTGTAGGTCCTGCATTAACAGGAGGAGTTGCTGCGGTTAACGGTGCTGGTATGACGGTTTCTGGATCTATTTTAGGATTCTCTATGGCAAATGGATTGGTTAACCTATCAATGCCAACAGCTGGTCCATTTGTAATTGCATTACAAATTTGTGATGTCTCACTATCAAGATTCTATAAATCTTCTTGACCATTAATCCTTGGTATTGCAGTTCTATCAATATTATTATTAATAACAGGAACATTAATCCCTTCACCAGGAATCATCTGATAATAAAATAAAGCACCGAGTAACATCGGCGCTTTTTTGTCTTATTTATGTATAGATATTATAATTATTCATATTTATGAAAAATGATTTTGATGTAATTGTAATAGGAGCAGGACATGCAGGAACTGAAGCGGCCTTTGCATGTGCTAATTTAGGTTACAAAACATTAATCCTTACATTATCATCAGATTCAGTTGCTGAAGCACCTTGCAACCCATCAATTGGTGGTCCAGCAAAAGGGATAGTGACAAGAGAAATTGATGCATTGGGAGGAATGCAAGGAATTGCTACTGATGCTAACCAATTGCAAATGAAATTATTAAACAGCTCTAAAGGAGCTGGTGTATGAGCGTTGCGCGCTCAAATTGATAAAGTTAAATATCATGAATGATTTATTAAACAAATTAAAAAGAATAAAAATTTAACTTTATTAGAGGATGAAGCTAGAGAATTAATAATTAAAAATAACAAGGTAGTTGGAGTTAAGACATCTAACAAAGATTTTAGCTGTAAGAAAGTAATTATTACTGCAGGAACTTATATGAGATCAATTACACATATTGGAAGTGTTAAAACTGCAGAAGGTCCTTCTAAACACAAAAGAAGTGAAACACTTTCAGTTCAACTAAAGGACTTAGGTTTTAAAATCATTAGGTTAAAAACCGGAACTCCACCAAGAATTTATAAAGACACTATTGATTATGACGAGATGACAATTGAAACAGGCACTAATGATCAATTATGTTTTTCTCATTTTAATCCTAAGTATGTTCCGCTTAAAAAACAACAGGTATGTTATCTAACATATACTAATGCTACTACTCATGATATTATTCGTAAGAATATTAAGAAGTCTGCGATGTATTCAGGACAAATATCAGGAGTAGGCCCTAGATATTGCCCGAGTATCGAAGACAAGATAGTTAGATTTGCTGATAAACCAAGACATCAAATTTTTATTGAGCCTGAATCATTAAGCATGGATACTATGTATCTTCAAGGTTTATCAACATCTTTACCAATGGATGTTCAAGAAAAACTAGTTCATTCTATTTCTGGTTTAAAACACGCTAAGTTTAAAAAGTATGCATATGCTATCGAATATGATGCAATTGATGCAAGAGATCTATGACCTTCACTTGAATCTAAATTAATTAAAGGTTTATATTTTGCAGGTCAAGTCAATGGAACATCTGGCTATGAAGAGGCAGGATGTCAAGGATTAATGGCGGGTATTAATGCTATTAATTCCATTAGAGGTAAGAAACCATTAATTTTAAAAAGAAATGAAGCATACATTGGTGTATTAATTGATGACATTGTTACCAAAGGAATAAACGATCCATACAGATTATTGACTAGTCGTGCAGAACATAGACTAATGTTAAGAAACGATAATGCTGATGATCGATTAATTAAATATGGGCACAAAGTAGGATTGGTATCACAAGCCAACTATAAAAAATATCTATCACAAAATACATTAATTAAAAATACTATTAAATTTCTTAAGACTCATAATTTAAGTTATAAAAATGGTTTAGTTAAGAAATATGGCAATTCAAGCCACAATCTTTTCAATTTGTTAAAAAGACCAGAAGTTAGATTAACAGAAATCCTAAACAAGAAACAGATTGAAAAACTATCTAAAAATTCAATTAAGAAAATTGAAATTCAGGTTAAGTTTGAAGGATATATTAAAAATCAACTTAAATACATTAATAGAGCAAATGAATATGAAAATCTAGATATTTCAAAAATCAAAGATTTTAGAGAAGTTAAACACTTATCACTTGAAGCAATTGATAAGTTGAATAAAATTAAACCGTTAACTTTAGGTCAGGCTCACAGAATAAGTGGAATTAATTTACCAGATTTAATGGCAATCAAGTATCATATAGAAAATGAATAAACAAGAATTAATTACTGAAATAAATAAAACATTTAAAAATATTGATGACAATTGAATTGTTTCAATTGAACAATATAAAAGTTTTCTTGTTGAATACAATAAGAAAGTAAATTTGACTAGATTAGATGATGAATCAAAAATTTATGGTTCTTATTTTTATGATTCAATTATTCCGCACAAAGACGTTGACTTTACTAAAATTAATTCATTGTTAGATATCGGATCAGGTTCAGGCATTCCTGGAGTTGTTCTTAAAATCTTATACCCAAATTTAAAACTTGACATCATTGAATCAAACAATAAAAAAGTTACTTTTCTAAATGAACTAGCTAAAAAATTAGGATTAAAAAACATTAATATTTTTTTAAAAAGGGCTGAAGCAATTGAAAAAAACGAATATGAAAAATATGATTTAGTTACTTCAAGAGCTGTTGGAAGACTAAAAGTAATGTTAGAAGTTTCAACACCATATGCAAAAGTTGGTGGATTAGTAATAATTCCTAAAGGCTCTAATTATGCATCCGAAGCATGTGATTTGAAATCTGTTTGCGAGAAACTAGGTGTAAAGCATCAATTAATTTCTTTTCAATCATTAACAGATGTTCACCACAATGTTTTTGAATTTACTAAAATTAAAAAGACCAATAGAATTTATCCAAGAGCTTGGTCTAAGATAATTAAGGAATTTGAATAATGAAAAAAATTCTTGTTTGAAGTCAAAAACCAAATTATGGTAAAAACACCATCACATTTAATATTGCTAGTAAAATTGCTAGTAAGAAAAATGGATGTGCAATTTTGTCATCAAAACTTCCTGAAGAAATGATTGTTTTAAAAAGAAAATACAACATTAAATGTTTTGACTACGAAACAAATAATAAAAAATTGGTTTCGTTCTATTTAAATAAAAAGAAATTTCAGAAAAACAATTGATCTCTTGATGAACTTAAATCTGCAATATCAAACGACATAAATGTCATTTCCAAAAAACAAAACTACGTCTTTTTCGAGTCTTCAAATACAGACAACAACTTTAATGAGTTAATCCTTAGTGTATCAACTGATGTGATTTTAATTTACAATGCAAATGAATATGCTTCTAATCAGGTATTAAAAGACTTAAGTTTTGTTAGAAAAGCCCAATTATCAAACCACAATTTAAAAATATCAGCAGTAATTTTAAATGAATACAATGATCAAAAAACAGAACATATCAATTCATTACTTAATTTAAAAAAGATTTTTAATAAAGTGATTTTTACAATTCCTTATAACAACAATTTGAATAAAGAATCAAAGACAGCCAAAATTTATTTAGAGAAAAACCCATGATCAGATTTCGCAATTAAAATTGATGAAATAATCAATGTTATTACGAGCGCTGATTAATAAATATAATGTTTATATGAATATTTTTGATGAATTAAAGCAACGTAATGTTATTAATAACATTACTAATGAAAAGAAATTAGAGAAATTTATTAAAGAAAAAGCTGGTGTATACGTTGGTGTAGACCCATCTTTTAAATCAATTCATTTAGGAAATTATTACACTTTAATAACATTAATTAGATTAGCAAAAGCAGGTTTCAAACCATATGTTGTAATTGGTGGAGCTACTGGACTTATTGGTGATCCTTCTGGTAAAAAAGCAGAAAGACAGATCCAACCAATCGATGTTGTTAACAACAACATAACATGTCTGCAAAATCAAATAAGTAACTTATTTGACTGCACTTTTGTTAATAATTATGATTTTTATAAAGACATGAATGTCATGTCATTCTTTAGAACGGTTGGTAAATTAATTAATGTTAATTACTTATTAGAAAAAGACATTATTAAATCCCGTTTAGATACTGGAATTTCATATGCCGAATTTTCATATAATCTAGTTCAGGGTTATGACTTTTTAAAACTATATCAAGAGCAAAATGTATGAATGCAAATTGGCGGTTCTGATCAATGAGGAAACATTACAACCGGTATCGAAATGATTCGTAAAGTTATGGGTGATGACAATAATGCCCTAGGTTTAACTATCAATTTATTAACTAAAGCTGATGGAACAAAATTTGGTAAATCAGAAAAAGGAGCAATTTACCTAGATAAGAACATTACTTCACCTTACCAAATGTACCAATTCTTAGTTAATCAATCAGATGCAGATGTTAAGAAATTACTTTTATCTTTAACATTCTTATCTATTGATAAGATTAATGAAATTTTAAAAATTCATGCCGAAGCTCCCTTTAAGTTTTATGCTCAAAAAACTTTAGCATATGAAATTGTTAAAGATATTCATGGAGAAGCTGAAGCAAAAAAATGTGAGAGCATTTCTGCTAAATTATTCTCTGACGAAATTACTACAATTGATAAGAATGATTTATATGATGCATTATCTGGCGTTCCTTCAACTATTGTAAAAGAAGAAATCAACATAGTTGATTTGCTTGTTCAATTAAATGTGTGTGCATCAAAATCAAATGCAAGACAATTAATTACATCTAAATCTATATCTATCAACTCAAAACTTGTAGATTCATTTGATTTTGTTGTTTCTAAAAAAGATTCTATAAATAATAAATATTCTTACCTTAAGAAAGGAAAGAAGAATTTCTTTTTAATTAATTGAGAATAATATGCTTAATACAAAGATTAGTGCAATAGTACTAAAGCACATGAAGAAAAAGTTGATTAACTCAACTATTACTGAGGAAGATGTTGCTGAAGTATTAAAACAAATTAGAATTGCTTTGCTAGATGCAGACGTTAGTTTGCTTGTTGTTAAAAACTTCATTAAAAGCATTAGAACTAAAGTTGTTGGCCAAGTGATTGATAAAGGATTAGATCCTGAAAAATATTTACTTAATGTAATTAAAGAAGAATTAACAAGTATTTTAGGTAAACAACAATCTCCAATTGTTACCGATTCTAAACCAACAAAGATTATTATGGTTGGTTTACAAGGTTCTGGTAAAACTACTACTGCTGCAAAACTTGCTAACTTTTTTAAAGTTAAACAAGCATTTAAACCACTATTAGTAGGTTTAGATATTTATCGTCCTGGTGCTATTGAACAATTAAAACAATTAGCAAATCAAATTGGTGTTGACTTCTTTGATAAGGGAACTCAAGATCCTAGAAAAACAGCTATTGAAGCGTTGGAAGTTGCTAAACAAAACAAAAACGATTTTATAGTTTTCGATACTGCTGGCCGTTTACAAACAGATGAAACACTAATTAAAGAATTAGTTGATCTTAAAAAAATCATTCATCCAACTGATACATTATTGGTTGTTGACGCCATGAGCGGTCAAGATATGATTAATGTTGCCACAGAATTTAATAATCACTTAAATTTAAGTGGAATTATTATTACTAAGTTAGATTCAGATGCTAAAGCTGGTGTAGCTTTATCATTAACTAGTTTATTAAATGTTCCTATTAAAATGACCGGTGTTGGTGAAAAGATAGGCTCTATCGATTTGTTCTATCCAGAAAGAATGGCTGACCGTATTCTTGGTTTAGGAGATATTATGACGTTAGCAGAAAAAGCTGCTGATGTTATTGACGAAAATAGATCAAAGAAAACATTGATGAGAATGTTATCCGGGAAAATGGATTTAGAAGACTTGCTATGACAAGTTGAACAAATGAATAAGATGGGTTCATTAGATTCAATCATGAAAATGATGCCTGGAACTAATAAAATTTCAGGTGAACAAATAGAAGCTGCTGAAGCTAAAATTCGTACTTGAAAAATTTTAATGAATTCAATGACACTAAAAGAAAGAAGAAACCCTGCATTATTTAGAAAATCAATTTCTAGAAGAGCTAGAGTTATAAAAGGATCAGGTTGCAAACCTGATGACTTAAATAAAATGTTAAATGAATTTGAAAAGTCAAAAAAGAAAATGGACGAAGTTTCTGCTCAATTAAGAAAAGGGAAGAACCCAATGAGTCTTTTAAAAGGATTAATGTAATTAAATATCGAAAATTGTCGTTCTTATTAAAGGACGTTTTTTCTTGTGTCTCCAAATGAATGAACCGGCAACATTTTCACAAATTTTTCTTACATCGTTGTTATTAATAGGAGCTTTTGATTTATTCATTGCTTCTTCAATATTAGTTTTAATTGTGTAAGAAATCTTTGTAATTAGTCCATAGTGTGCTTTTGCATATAAACAACCTCTTGTTGATACAACAGGGTTTTCAACAACTTTCTTATTTTGTCTATCAATCATTACAGTAATATTGAAAATACCGTCTTGAGATAAAATTCTACGGTATCTTAAAAGACCATCAGAATCACTATTAATGTTGTTTCCATCAACATAAACATCATAAATTTCTACAAATTCATTTGTAGGCTTAGCAACATGATTTAATAATTCAATTTTTTGTCCATTAACAACTTGGAAAACATTTTCAGGATTAATACCAGCTGCTGCAGCATTAGCTTTTAATGCTTTTAACATTTTATATTCACCATGAATAGGAACAAGATATAAAGGATTAATTAATTTAAACATTAATTGTTGTTCAGTTTCTGTTGCATGTCCTGAAGCGTGTAGCTTTGTTTCGGCTCTATTTGTAATAATAGTAATATTCTTTCTAGAAAGTTTGTTTAACAATCTTTCTACACTTTCATAGTTACCAGGAATTGGATTAGATGACATGATTAATAGATCGGTTGGTTTGAATGTAATTCAAGCATGTTTCCCCATAGCCATTTGGTTTAATGCTGCCATTTCTTCTCCTTGGCTACCTGTACATAAAACTAAAACTTCGTTATCTGGATATTCATTAATTTCACGAGTTTCAATAAATCAATCATCACTAACATTTAAGAAACCAACTTCAATAGAAGTTGATATATTAGTCACCATGCTTCTTCCTATTAAACAAATTTTTCTATTATTTTTAATAGCAATTTCAATAATTTCTTCAATTCTTCCTAAGTTAGAAGCAAATGTAGAAACAAATACTCTTCCTTTTGCATTATCAATGATTTTTTTAATTTCATTAATAATGTAACGTTCGCTTGTAGAAAAGCCTTGTGTTTCTGCATTAGTAGATTCACATAATAAAACATCAATTCCTCTTCTGCCTAAGTCAGCCATTTTAGTAATGTCTGATTCATCTCCTTGAGTAGAAAAATCAAATCTAAAGTCACCAGTAGAAACTATTTTGCCATTTGGTGTTTCAAAATAAATACCAAAAGCATCAGGAATAGAGTGACACACTCTAAAGAACTCAATTAAAAAATGTTTGGTTTTTAATACTTTAAAATCATCAATATTTTCAAAAGCAAAATTTTGAAGATCTTTATGTTCTTTTAATTTCTTTTTGATTATTCCAGCAGTTAACTTAGCAGCATAAATTTTAGGAATACTAATTGACTTTAATAAATAAGGAATACCACCAATGTGGTCTTCATGGGCGTGAGTTACAATTAAACCTTTGATCTTGTCTTTGTTTTCAACTAAGTAATCAAATGGACAGATGATCGAGTCTACTCCTAATAAATCGTTTGAATTTGCAAATTTGATTCCACAATCAATGATAAAAATTTCATTATCGTGCTCAACAATGTACATGTTTTTACCAATTTCTTCAACACCGCCTAATGCAAAAACATAAGTTGGTTTTTTAACTGATTCCATAATAATCTCCTAATAACCTATTCAGTTTGGTTCGTTATAAAATTTATCTTTTTTATTAATATGATCGTAATAAAGAATTCCACTTAAATGATCGATTTCATGCTGCAAGCATATTGAAAGAATGCCATCAGCTTTAATTTGAATTTCTTTATTATTAATCAAATCATATCCTTTAACAATTATTGATTTGTTTCTTGGAACATATCCTTTATGTTCTTTAATAACACTTAAGCAACCTTCTCCTGACTTTAAATATGCTATTCCTATAGATCTAGAAATGATTTTTGGATTAGCTAGCAAGTATTTGAAGTGTTGATCTCCAAAATCAAAGTTAATATAAATAACATTTTTCATAAAACCTATTTGAGGGGCTGCAACAGCAATGCCGGCTCTAATGTCATATTCTTTTTCCTTACCTTCTTGGCAAGCATCTATATAAGAAACCATTTTGTTAATGTTTTCTTGATCAGAATTAGAAATAGGTAATTTCAAATCTTCACAACAAGTTCTTAACAAAGGGTCAGAATCTACTAATATTCAAGATTGTTTTGGTTCCATTTTACAAAAAATGTTAATATATTAAGATAATTGTTTAAAATATTATAGCATATATTCACATATTAAATATAATATACAAATATTATGAGTAAGAAAAATCAACCAACTCTAAAAGAAACAAAATTTAAATGTGCATCTTGTGGTGCTGAGTTTACAATCATGTCAACTAACAAAGCTGACTTAGTAACTCTTGATGTTTGTTCTAATTGCCACCCTTTTTACAAAGGTGGATTGTCTGATCAAAAGGTTAAAGGTCGTGCTGAAAAACTTTCTAAGAAATTTGAAGCTGGAAAAACAACTTCAACTACTAAGAAAGTTAAAACAGTTAAGACTAAGAAGTCTACAAACAAAAAAGTTGTTAAATCTTTAGACGAGTTATCATCAACTAATAAATAACAAGTTTAATCACTTCTATATCTATGATATAGACCTTTTGGTCTATTAGCATAATATAGAGGTTTTTTATATAGACATTATGGAATACAATAAAAGATTATTTGAATCATTAGAATCAATAGCAAAAAAATATGTTGAATTAAATCAACAATTAGAATCTGCTTCATTACCAGTTAGTCAATTAACTGACATTAACCGTCAAATTAAACATACTACTCCTATTTATGAAAAGTTTAATGAGTATAAAAAATTAATTGATAATGGTATTCAAGATGAAAAAATTGTTTCATCTGAAACAGATAAAGATTTAGTAGAATTAGCTAAATTAGAACTTGATGAAATCAAGTCTAAAATACCAACATTGGAAGAAGAAATAAAAATCTTATTACTACCAGTTGATCCTAACAACGAAAAGAATGTTATTGTTGAAATGAGACCAGGAGCTGGTGGAGATGAAGCTTGTATCTTTGTAGCAGATGTTTTTGATATGTATAAAAGATATGCAGATAAACAAGGATGAAAAGTTAAGATCATGGATATCTCTCAAAACTCTTGTGGTTATGACTATATCTTCTTTAACATTTCAGGTGAAGAAGTTTATTCAAAAATGAAATTTGAATCTGGTGTGCACCGTGTGCAACGTGTACCAGCTACAGAATCAAAAGGTAGAGTTCATACTTCTACAATAACTGTAGCTGTATTGCCAGAATTTGATGCAGTGGATGTTAAAATAAATCCTGCGGATTTAAGAATTGACACTTATCGTGCTTCAGGAGCTGGTGGTCAACACGTTAACAGAACTGAGTCTGCTGTCAGAATTACACACATTCCAACAGGTGTGGTAGTAAGTTGTCAAGAAGGTAAATCTCAATTTGAAAATAGAGATACTTGTATGAAAATGTTGTATGCTAAATTATGACAAAAACAAGAAGATGAAAGAAACGAAAAAATTTCTTCTATGAGAAAATCTCAAGTAGGAACTGGAGATCGTTCTGAAAAAATTAGAACATACAATTATCCACAAAACAGAATTACTGATCATAGAATTGGATTAACTTTAAATAAGTTAGATCAAATCATGCAAGGTAACTTAGATGAAATTATTGATCAATTAATTGCAGACGAACAAACAAAATTAATGAGTGAATTAAAAATTTAATATGACTTTTTTTGATGTGTTTAATGAAATTAAAAAACTTCATAAAACTAATGATTTAATCATTTATGAATTAATATTTTCACTGTCAACAAAAGTTAAAAATAAATTAGATTATGTTTCAAATAGAAATGAAGAAATTGATTTTGATTTTGATGAATTAAAATCTCGAGTTATGGACTATCAAATTAAACACAAACCATTAGGTGTCATTATTAAAATGACAGACTTCATGGGTTTAAGACTTCAGATAAGTAATGGTGTACTTGTTCCTAGAAATGAAACAGAACTTTTATGTGAAGAAGTAAAGAAAAGAATTAACAAACAATTCTCAAATAAAATATTAGAAATCGCTGATTTGTGTTGCGGTTCAGGAAATATTGGTTTATATCTTAAATCTCAATTCAAGAACTCAAATGTAAGTTGTGTTGATATCAATCCAAATTGTACAAAATGTACATTTATTAATTCTTTTAATAACAAATTACCTGTGAACATAATTAATGGTGATTATTACAAAACATTAATTGAAAAAAAATTAAAATTTGATGTCATTGTAATGAACCCTCCATATGTTGATAAGAATGAATTAGATTTAGAAATGACTAAATATGAATCAAAAATTAGTTTTACTAATTCAGATGACCCATTAGAGTTTTATTTAACAATAATTAAGAATTATGAGAAAGTCGTTAGAAACAAAAACAACTTTTTAATTGGTTTTGAAATTGGTTACGACCAAAGACAAAATTTAGAGAAAATATTACGGAATACAAATTTACAATATGAGTTTATTAAAGATTACTCTAATATCGATAGAATTTTAATTATTTATAAAAATAATTAATGAACTATATATTTTGTTAAATATTGTTCAAGACTAACGCCGGTTTTTAGGATATCTTTTAGTAAGACGTCTTTAACAACTTTTCCATATTGCATGATGATGACTCTATCAACAAGATATTCAATTTCTGCCATATCATGGGAGACTAAAACAATGTTTGTTTTATTTTTCTTACAATACTCCTTAATGAATTTTTTAATATTTGTTCGAATAGTAATATCCATTCCTGTTGATAATTCATCCAAGAAAACAATCTTGGGTTTATGCAATAAAGCTAATAGAACGTTTAGTCTTTGAGATTGTCCTCCGGATAAACTTCTTGCGTTTTTCTTATAGAAACTTCTAACTCCAAAAACATCAATTAAATTTTCTAGTTCGTCTTTAGTAATGTTTGAGTTATAGGCATCAATAATAAATTTAACAATTCTTTTCACTGTAATACCTGGTGGATAAATTGAGTCTTGAAATTGAATTCCAATTAACTCATTAATTGGCTTTTTGCTCTCAAAATTGTATTTAATTTTTCCGCTAGTTGGTTTATTTAACATTGCAAGGATTTCGACAATAGTTGTTTTACCAGCACCATTTGATCCAACTAATGCAATATTTTGATTGTCGTATATATCAAAACTTACATTGTTCAAAGCTACAACTTTATTTTTTCCTTTACCAAATGTTTTACAAACTTTCTTAACTTCAATTAATTTCTTCATATTATCTTGTAGTTCATTTAAATTTAGATATTGCAATACTCATGAAAATACCAATTCAAACAAATGGCAAAATCCAATCTAAAATCTTTTCTCATGGATCACAAATAGTTTGTGGTTCACCAACATTTATGCCTGGTAAGAAAATCATTGGATACATTTTAAATGTCCCATTAACAAAGTTACAATTAAAGATTGTTGAATTATTAACATTAAAGAAAGTGTAATTTCATTCATTACCAATTAAAATTGGTGTCTTCCAATACCATGATTCAATTACCATGTTGATAGAAGATTTAAATGGCGTAAAAGCATAGCCCATTCACCATAATGACATTGTTCCTTCTTTTCTTATTAAATATGGAGGGAACAAGCATCCTGATAACATCATAGTTGTTATCATGATAATAATTCCACTAATTTGAATGAACATTGCACTTCTACCAATAGAGGAAAGCATAAAACCGCATGATATAGCTACCATTGTTGTTAATAATTCAGAAATAATAAATCCACCTCAATTAATTGAATTAAACATTCGAATAATTGAAGGAGCATAAGCAATAGGGATATCTTTACCAATAAAATCAACCGATATTTCTGGATTCTTATTTACATAAGGAGCAAAAATCATAAAGAACATTAAAATCGTTCAAAATAATGAAATCATCATCATGAACAAATAGAATAAACTCGTAGTTAAAATAAATATCCAAGGTTTAATTGGCGTCGCACCAATTCTTTTTAGCAAGCTTGATGATTTAAATTCATAAATAGCAATTGGCATTGAGGTTAGTGTCATTGCAAAAACACTAATAGTTAATGAACCACCTAGAATTGAATAATAACCTAATAGCCATCCAATAATTGATACTAATATTAATGGAAATATAAATCCTAAGAACGGTCCTGAAAGAGACTTTCAGTAGTATTCATTAAGCAAAATTAATAGACCTTTAAGAGGCCTCTTTAAATTTTCTGTTTTTCTAGCTGATTTGAGTTTATCAATCCTATTTTTTCTCTTTTGAATAGCCACACTTCTATAATAATATTGATATTATTATATTAATATGATTACATACCAACAAAGTGAAATAGATTCAGTTGAGTTTGAGTTAAGAAACGATAAAGCTGCAATAGTTGACACTGATACTGTTATGGGTGTTATTAGTCTTAACAAAAAAATCATTTATAAAGTTAAGAAAAGACCTCATTATAAAAAATTGGTAATCTTTATTAAAGATTTTGATAACATTGGTGTCTTTACTAATAAAGAAGTTAAAGTTTTAAAAAAATACTGACCAGGAAAACTAACTGTTATTAAAAACCATGTTGGTTATCGTGTTCCTAACGACAAATTCTTATTAAATTTACTTGATAAAGTTGGCTATTTATATTCATCAAGTGCTAACATCTCAGGCAAACAGCCAATTAAATCATTAGATGAAGCTCAAAAGGTTTTTAAAAACACTAGATATAAATTAGTGTTTGTTAATAATCAAAAACAACATAATATAGATGATCAACCATCAACTATTATTAATTTAGATACTTACACTGTTGTCCGTAAAGGAAATGTTGACGGTGAACAAATATTAAAGGAGATAAGATAATGAATAAAACTATTTATATTGCTAATGATCATGCTGCTACTGACATGAAAAAAATGATTTGTCAATATTTTGACAAAAACAAAATTAACTATGTTAATTTAGGAACAGATGATAACAATTCGGTTGATTATCCTGACTATGCCTTTAAGGTTTGCGATCAAGTACTAAAAAATAACGGAGTTGGTATTCTTATTTGTGGAACCGGTTTTGGAATGACAATTGCTGCTAATAAAGTTAAAGGAATTAGAGCAGTTAATGTTTATAAACCAGAAACTGCTGCATTAGGTGTAGAACACAATAACGCTAATGTTTTATGTTTATCAGCTAGATTTAATGATCTTGATACAAACATTAAAATTATTAATAATTTCTTGAATGCTACTTTTTTGGGCGATAGACACCAAAGAAGAATTCAAAAAATAATTGATTTTGAAAATAATAAATAATATTTTTGATTTAACATATTTTTTTATCTATAATTTAAATATTAAATATTTTTTCCATACATTAAGGAGAACAAATGAATAAGAAATTAATCAAAACAATAGCAAGTGTAGCTTGCGGGTTAGGAATTACAAGTACAATTCCTTTTATTTCCACTTCATGTGGTTGTTCGCATAAATTTGTAGAAGTCGATGTTCCTTCTGAAATTTATAACATTGATGAGAATGGTATTCTACAAGGTTTTAAAGAAGATGAAGATTTACGTGAATATTCGAATTGCAATACGCTTAAATTACCGGCTAACGTTAAGGGGATCTATGATTATGCATTTTAGATGATGTAGTTTCTAACAAAATTTATGATTTTATTAGTTGTATAGATTTGTCACTTTGCACTGAATTATCAAATATCGATGAACATGCATTTATTTGTTGCAATGGGATTAAAGACATTAAAATTAGCCCTGAAAATCAACATTTTGGTTTAGCTACAAATGTTGGTAAAGCAAAAGTTCTCGTAAAAAAAGATTCTCATGGCCAAGCATTGCTTTCAGATTTGAATGGGCCTGTTGGTCATTTAGCTTGTGGGAATTTGGAAATTCCGTCCTCTATGACTAGTATTTCTAGGAGTTTTTGAGGTTGTTCTTCATTAACATCAGTTTCAATTCCTGCTAGTATTGTTTCTATTGACAATTCTGCTTTTCTTTTCTGCTTTTCAATTAGCAAAATCTCGGTAGATAATGCTAATGAAAAATTTGGACTAGCGGAAAATTTAAAAATGAACGGCGGTAGTGTTGTTGTTAAAAAAACTCCAGATGGTTGTAATTGATCTAATGAAAATAATTGTGTTGGTCATTTGGCATGTGGCGACATAGTCATCCCAGAAGGGACAACTGAACTTAATTCCAAATTTATTAATTGTGTTGGAAAAATAAACAAAATTTCTTTGCCTGCTTCATTAACATCAATTGATAGTTCAGCCTTTTCATATGTTGCTGGATGTAAAAAAATTTCAATATCAGATAAAAATTCAACTTATGGTTTAGCTGAAAATGTTGGGAAGAATTGCTATGGAATTGTTAAGAAAATAAATAATAAATGTGAATGATCAGCATCAAATGATTTTGTTGGTGAATTAGTGTGTGGACATTTGGTTATTCCCGAAACAATAACTGTCCTACCAGAATATTTTTTGATGGGTAATTTTTCTATTACTGGAATAACTATTCCTTCTACGCTTCTAAAAATAGAAGATTTTGTTTTAAGGGATGCTAAATATTTATCTGAAATAATTTTTGATAAGTTTAATTCTTCACCAGGTTTTGTCGTCTATCGTACTGTCTATTCATTTTATGAAATACATTGAAATGGAGTAATTAAATGCACTAATTCAAAGGTGTCTTCAGAAGAAATGTTAGATTACATGAAATCAAATTTTGAAAATCAATTTCAATACTGAACACATAAATAAAATATTAGCTACAAAAATCATATTAAATGGCTTTTTTATTCACATTTTGATATAATAACTAAAGTATGACAAAGAAGAGTCAATATATATATATTAGTTAGAGGTAATAGTAGACCTTCTATTTTAATCCACTAGTGCTACATGCACTAATGGATTTTTTTTGTTGTACTAAAAACATTTCAATTAAGGAGTTATATATGAGAATTCAAAATGACGGATCTGGTGGAATGGCTAGATATTTTGGATTAGAGAATAAGCGTCTTTTCCAGGGAAATTTTAAAGCAATGATTGGTTTGTTTATTGCTTTTTTGGTGTTTTATGGATTGGCATTCATTCTATTCATCACAATGCAAATAACTGTTTATGACGTATATGGTCCATATGGTGGAAACACTTATATCATTGCTAGTGCAGTGAATTCATCTGTAACATTAGGTGTTTGAGTAACAACTATTACTTTTACTTGTTTTTATTCAAGAATATGAAGAAGAATATATTTCTTAAGAATAAATGGGGAAACAGCCTCAATGATGAATTTAGCTACTGCATGTTTAGTAGTAGATTGATTAATCTTTGTATTGTATCTTGTACAAACTGTATTTTCTTACCTTGTTTATGTAACGCCTATATATGTCTTTATTGTTATTACTGTTTTATTTGTAATAGCGGTAATTGCAGCTATTGTATTGAATGCAATTGCATTAGCTTCATTCTGTAAATTTAATAAGAAATATGATATTCTTGGCAACGGAGGATACTAATAAATATGGGATTATTAGATGATAAAATAAAGTCACTTGAAAGAGAATATTCACATAGTGAAACACGTAGAGTAGAAAAAAGACCAACAAGCAATAAAGAAACTACATATACACCGCAAGATATCCAACCTAGAAGTTATGATGATGGATTTAGGATGTATGGGCACACAAACAAACAAGTTTTTCATGAAAGTTTTGGTTCTGTTTTTTCAATATTAATTGCATCATTGGTGTTCATGTGTATAGTGGTAGCATTTGTGTTTGTATTTATTCTTATTATTCCTTCGTTTTATCCATCTGAAGGTATTTTTGCATTTCTTGCTATTTTGAGATGAACATATTTCTTGTGTCCGATAGGCTTATTGGTAACAACTATTTGTTTTTCTGTTTATTATTCAAAATTTTCAAAATCTATAAGATTTTCAAAACTGGAAAGGGAAACAAAATCAATAAAAACTTTGACATTGGTTACATTCATTATTCAATGAGTATATGTAGGATTAACTTTATTATTTGGAGTTTTTACACTAAGTTTGTTTATGGACATATTAATGATAATTCTATCAATAGCATTAGTGGTTTTAATTTCAATTTGCTTACACAAGTTTAATAAATTTAAAAAATCTTACAAGTTTGAAGATTAATGCAATAACCATAAAACAATGAAGATCCGCAACAAAATTCAGGTCTTCATTTTTTTTATTTATGAAAATGGTTTTAAATTAATAATAAATATATAATATTTATTAATTATTATTTTATAAATACTTGTATGAAAAAAAGAGTGGTTTCAGTAATCCTTCAACTGTCATTAGTAACATTAACACTTGGAGGCACTTTTGGTCTTGTTTATGGACTATCAACTATTGATAGATATCCTGAGTTTATTGATTTAGATGATACTAATAATTCAAATCAAATTGATTATGAAGCTGCTACACCAAAAGAGACTACATGAAATTGTGATGGCGAACCAGATCCATTTTTAATACCATTAGATGAGCAAAAAAGAGAGAACTATCCTATTCAAGTGCTAGATGGCGCTGCACACGAGATTCTAGATAAAGGTTTTAACCAAAGTGCTTATAGAGGAATGGCTAATTGAGCATATAACCCCACTTGAACACCAGAAGATGGCAATGAAAATTTTCCTACTGATGAAGATTTAGAAAAATTGTATGGTAACAATAAATGAGGATATGGTAGACCAGCAGCTGACGCCCCTGACGCTTTTGGGCAGGCCTATCTTGCTGCAATAAATGCTGGTGCTAGATCACTAGTTTTGCCTGGTTATATACATTCAGCCCCATTAATGTCTTTTGAGACCAATCCATCATTTAAAGATGCTGGATATATTTTGATTGACTCTGATATTAAAAATAGTAAGAATATTTCTTCAGTTATCTTTAGAGCAGATCAATCAGCGTTTATCTCTGGACTTGCTGCTTGTCAATATCTTTCAATAGATAATTATGATCACTACATTCAAAAAGGATCACTAAAAGCAGGAGTGTTTGGAGCCACACCAATTCCTACTGTTACTATATTTATGGGCGGATTTGAAAGAGCTATTCAATTCTTTAATAACTATCTAGTTCCTAAACTTCAAATAGTAAAAGGATGGTCAAACGAAGAGACTGAAAGTCATAAAGTTAATGTTATTAACTTAGGACAAGAGGACTCGTTTTTTACAGGCACATTTGTTATTGGTGATGGTAGATCTGTAGCACAAGACCTTTTAGCTAGAGGGGCAGATGTAATCCTTCCTGTTTGTTCACCACAAACAGTTGATGTGGTTCAAGAAATTAAGAACCAAAAGTCAGATTGTGTAGTAATCGGTGTAGATACTGACCTAGAAAATGGCGATATGAATGATGACAGTGTATATGATGATGGTTCTGGTTCGCCATATGCAAAGAAGATTATTAAGTTTTCCGCAGAAAAGAGTATTGACTATATCACTTCTACTCTTTTATATATGTCAGCTAATGGAATAGTTAGATATCCTGCTACTGGCGATGATATCCAATATGGAGGATATGGCTATTTAACAGTAGGAACTCTTATCAATAAAGGATGCAAGATTTCTAATGCAGGACAAGATTATTTTGTTAACTTAATTAACTTAATCAATCCTGACCAAACTTTTGCAACCTATACTGATGCAATAAATTGATTTATTTCATGAAAATATGCTCAAGAAGAATTATCTCCATTGGATTTCTTAAACAAGAATATGTATTTTAACTATTAATAAATATGGCAAGTACAAAGAAAGTAAAAACATTAAAACCAAATATTAAAACAACAAAAAAGGATATTCAAATACATAATTCCGAATATGCTTTTGAAATGATTAATGTCTCTAAAACATTTCAAAATGGAAAAATTAAAGCTAACTCTAATATTAACTTTAAAGTTAAATGAAATGAAATACATGCTATTGTTGGAGAAAACGGTGCTGGTAAAACCACTTTAATGTCAATGTTATTTGGTTTATTTAAACAAGATTCAGGAATTATTAAAGTTAATGGTAAAGAAATTAACTTTAAGTCTGCTATTGATGCATCAAAAGCAGGTATTGGAATGGTCCACCAACATTTTAAATTAGTTGAAATATATACATTATTTCAGAACATTATTCTTGGTGCTGAATTGGTTAATAAAGCAGGATTTATTAAAGCTCGTGAAGCTAAAGAAAAGATCAGAAAATTAGCTAAAAAATATGATTTAACAGTTAATTTAGATACTAAAGCAATGAATGCTTCGGTTGGTGAACAACAAAGAACTGAAATTCTTAAATTACTATATAGAAATTCAGAAATTTTAATATTTGACGAGCCAACAGCTGTTTTATCTGATAAGGAAATTGCTGGTTTTCTTAACATTCTAAAAGAATTTAAACGTCAAGGTAAAACCATTGTTATCATTACTCATAAACTAGATGAAGTAAAAGCAATTGCTGATCGTGTTAGTGTTATTAGAAAAGGTGAATACATTGGAACTTACAATGTTAAAAATGTCACTACAGAAAAACTTAGTGAATACATGATTGGTTCTAAACTTAACATGGTCACTAACAATAATATTTTTAACTATGACAAGGCCAAATTGTGTTTAGAACTAGATAAAATTTCTTTGCCTAAACTTTCACACCCTAAATTATTAGCTACTAAAGACTTATCGTTTAACATTAAACAAGGAGAAATATTAGCACTTGCTGGTATTGAAGGGAATGGTCAATCTGAAATTGCCTTAGCAATCACAGGTTTATTAAAACTTAAATCTGGAAAAATTAATTTCTATTCAAATGAAAGCAAGAGACCAACAAAATATGAATTAAGCAAACTAAGCATTAGAAAGATTATTGATTTGGGAATTTCTAATGTTCCTGAAGACAGGCTAAGATATGCTCTAATTCCAAATGAGTCTATTGCTTACAATACTGTATCAGAATTAATTAACAAAAATCCTTTTTCCAACCACGGATGAATTAACAATAGAGAAATTAATAAATATGCAAGACAGATCTGTGACAAATGAGATGTTAGAGGCTCACATAATTTAAAATCTCCTGTAAGAAACTTATCGGGTGGTAACCAACAAAAACTAGTAGTTGGTCGTGAAATGACTAAAAAGCATTCGCTTATAGTAATGGTACAACCGACCAGGGGATTAGATCTAAAAGCTATTTCAGACATTCACAAGAAAATCATACAAGACGTTAAAAAAGGTTCAAGTGTTTTATTGATTTCTTACGAATTAGATGAAATATTTAAGATTGCTGATCGTATTCTTGTTGTAGATCAAGGTAAGATTGTTTTTGAATCATTAACAAGAAACACAAGCAGAAAAGAAATTGGAGAATATTTATCTAGATCTGCTTTGAAAGGAGGTAAATAATGAAGTCAATGAAATACAAATTTGATAAATTTGTTTACAACGATAATAGAAAAAAAGGAACTAAAAACTTTATTGTCTCAATCACTACTATTGTACTTTCAATGTTTGTTGCTTTATTTATTTGTATGGCAATTAGTGCTAAGAGCAGTTTGTTTTGTGAAATTTTAAAACAAATATTTACAGATCCTTTCTCTAGCAAAAGTCAAACCGGCTATTTGTTTAGTAACATGGCAATATTTGCAGTTGCAGCATGTTCATTTATCTTTGCGTTTAAATCTGGATTATTCAATATTGGTATCTCTGGTCAAATGCTGTTTGGTGGAATGATGGCTGTTATTGCTGGCCAATATATGGGAAATGTCCATAATGGTTGAGGACAAATAATCATTATTCTGATTGCAGTTATTTCTGGTGGATTAATTGCTGGATTAGTAGGATTTTTGAAAGCTAAATTTAACACAAACGAAGTAGTTGTTTCAATCATGTTAAATTGAACTATCTATTTTGTTGGAACATATTTAGTTAAATTAACATGTAAAGTTGACCCATCTGCTACATACACTGAACCGTTACCAGATAATTTATTATTGCAATGTAATCATGAAGCTTATTTACCTCTAATAATTCTTGCTGGACTTGTGGTATTGGGAACATTCATAGTATTTAAATATTTGGTATTTGGTAAAAAACTAACCAATGTAGGAATGAGTTTTGATGGTTCTAAATATGCAGGTCATGCTGTTAAAACAAATTTATTTTTATCAATGCTAATTTCCGGAATGATTGCTGGATTATTAGGAGCCATGGTTTATTGTGGGAAATCTCCTAACATTCCTGCTCAAGTTACTGCTAAAGCCATTCCCCAAGAAGGATTTAATGGTATTTCAGTAGGATTAATTGCAATGACTAATCCATTAGGCGTTGTTCCTGTATCATTTTTCTTTGGTATGGTGGAAACCGCTAAAGCATCTATTGCCCAAGAATGTGCAATTGATTCACACATCACTGATTTAATGTTTGGAATCATTGTTTATGGTGCTGCAATTGTTTCATTGTTTTACTATGTTAAACCATGAAAATGAACTATGAAATTTGCATATAGAAAAAACAAAATTTCATATGATGAACATGAATTTAATGTTGAGAACCAAATTAATGAATATGCTGATGCTATATTCTTAATTAATAAAAAATATCGCGATTATTTATTACATAAATATAAACAAACTTTTAAAAAGCATAAACAAAAACCTAAGAAAATCAAATATCGTTCTAGCAGAATACTGATCAAACTTAGAATTAACAATCAAACCGTTACTTCTAATGCAAAAAGAAAGAAATTATTAAATAAAATCTATGTTCACTATGATAAATATAGATTATCGAAAGGAGAAAAATAATGGCAGGATTAATTACTAATTACGCATTATTATTTGGGGCAATGCTATTAGCTGGTGCATTGTCAGGATACATGGCCGAACACGTTGGTATCATCAATATTGGCATTGATGGTATGATGTGCTTTGGTGCATTGTTCTTCGCAATTTATTCATCCCCTGTACTAGGAATGAGCAATTACGGTCCATGAATGATGATATTCCCGTTGATACTAACAATGATCACCACCACAATAACGGGTGTCATGCATGCTTTTGCAACAATTAAATTAAAAGCTAACCACATTATTTCAGGAACCGCCATTAATTTAATTGGAGTAGCTTTAGCAACATTCTTAAACGCTCCATTAGGCAAACTTTTATATACTGGTGGAACAAGATTACAATGTGGATTTGGTGATTTCTTGTATATTGGTTCATCTATTTATGGTTCATCAATTATTATGTTTTTGATGGTTGTAATCATTGCTATAGTTATCTTCGTAGTTATGGTATATACAAGAGTTGGATTAAGATATTGTGCAATTGGAGAAAACCCAAATGCAGTTGATGCTCAAGGTATCAATGTCTTTAAATATCAATGAATTGGTACAATCCTTTCTTCTGCATTAGCAGGTTTAGCTGGAGCCATCTTCATGTTTAATGTTAAACAATTTTCTGGTAACACTCAAGGATATGGATTCTTAGCATTAGCGATTATGATTGCAGGAGCATGAAAAGTTGAATGAATTAGTTTGGTATCGGTTTGTTTTGCAATGTTAACAGCATTATCAACAACTTCTGTATTAACTAACTTAGGAATTCCAAGAATGATTGCTTTCTCATTCCCATACATCATTACATTAATAATATTAATTGTATTTTCCAAATGGATTAAACCACCAAAACACGAAGGTATTCCATTTGATAAATCAGCGAGGTAGTAAAATAATAGTATGTATAAAATTATTAATCATCCATTAATTAAAGAAAAATTATCTAAAATGAGAGATCTTAAAACTGATTCTCGTGATTTTAGATTAAATCTAACTGAGCTAGCTCAGTTTATGGCTTATGAAGTTACAAAAGATTTAAAGACAACTACTTATCCGCTTCAAACACCACTAGAAAAAACTAAGGGTTATAAATTAAAAGAAACTGTTGTTTTAGTTCCAATTTTAAGAGCAGGGTTAGGAATGGTAGATGGATTTAAAAACATGATTCCGTCTGCCCCTGTAGGTTTTATTGGTTTATATCGTAACGAAGAAACATTAAAACCAGTTGACTATTATTGCAAAATGCCTGATAGCATTAAAGGCTCAAATGTTTTATTATTAGATCCAATGTTAGCAACTGGACATTCAGCAGAGGCTGCTATTACTAGAATCAAGAAATTCAAACCTAAATCTATTAAGTTTGCTTGTATAGTTTCAGCCCCGCAAGGAATTAAGGTTATTGAAAAATCTCATCCAGACGTAGAAATCTATACAGCAAGTTTAGATAGAACTCTTAACACTAAAGGTTATATTCTTCCTGGATTAGGAGACGCAGGAGATAGAATCTTTGGAACAAAGTAGAAAGCATTTTTCTGTTCTAAAATTTACGTACATATTTGGAATATGTACTTTTTTGGTTTACATGCTATCTTGTTTAATAGCATCAGCTATCACCAATACTTGATCGTATTTTTGTTCAAGCATTTATTGCACATTATGTGGAATTTTATCAATTTATTTGGGTGATCTAAACGGAAAGCTAATTGGTAGCTTTGCAAAGAATAAGAGCATGCCAAAATTTTGAAAATATTTCATTTTAATATTTTCTAATTTCTTTAAAATGTTCTTAATAATTCTTCCATTATTAACAATTTTGTTAATTAAAGTATGCGGTGGAGACGAAAATATCTTTGAAATGTATTCGACAATTGCTGGTACATTTATTTCACCGTGTTATATAATAATAAGTCAAATAGTTTTACTAAAACTATCATATAAAAATGGCAAATAAATTAGCTGATACATCATCACTTCAACCATATGAAAGATTCATTGGTGTTGGCAGACCACAAATCATTACTATTTTTGTAGTAATGCTAATTTTAGCTATATGTGCTATTACATATTATGTAAAATCTAGAAAATATAAAGTTAATGAAGCACCAAAAGGATATGTTTTAGCTGTTGATATGTATGTAGGTTACATGCGTTCATTAGTTATAGAGATATTAGGTCCTAAGTTTGAAAAAATCACTCCATATTTTTTATTCTTAATGTCTTATATTTTGCTATCAAACATTATTGGTATCGTTGGATTAGAAAACCCAACTAGTTCATTAACTGTAACATTATCATTAGGATTAGTTACATGAATTGGAACTTTTGTTGTTGCATTTAAATATCAGAAGTTGTCTTATTTAAAAACATTCACAATTAAAGCAAAAATTAAAGGTAAATCTATTCCTGTAATGATTAACCCTCTTGAAGTAATTTCTGCTATTACTCCACTAATTTCTATTTCATTTCGTTTGTGAGGAAACATATTTGCAGGATCATTGATTATTACTTTGTGATTCTATTTTATGGGTTATGTATCACAATCGGTTCCAATTCTTGGAGTAATTAATATGCTTGCAGGATTGACTGTTGCTCCTATTCATGCTTATTTTGACTTGTTGTGTGGATGCATTCAAGCTCTGGTATTCACTTTGCTAACAATGGTTTATTGAACTCTTGCTAAAGGAGAAAATGAAGCAGAAAATGTTCAAGAAAACAACGTTATTGAAAATAAAAAAGTTACTCCACAAACATTAGAAAATATTTCAAATCATTAAAAAAAGCCTCACAATTATGAGGCTTTTTTATTTACTTCATTTAAGATGTATAGAATATCACTTTCAATATATTTACAAATTTTATTTGTAAAATCCTTGATTGCAACGAAGTAGTAATCTTTTTTAAATGTAGAAACTTCTGCATCATTAAACTCTACATCATGGCAGAATAAATGTAACTCTTTGTTATTAATATAAATTTCATTGTCTTCACCCTTGGTTATTTTGATGAAGTCACGATCAATTGTTAATAAGAATTCAATTCCAGAAGAACATTTACACAAATATTCATTTTGTGTTTCTGTTTCATGCATTTGAAAGTTTGAGAAGTTATCAGAACACAATATGTAGTATTTATGAATTCAATCATAATAACGTTTTGAAATGCTCTTCTTAATTTTGACAGTATTGTAAAAAGCCATGAATAAAGAATACAACAATTGAAATACTAGCAAACCACAAGCTATTGAAATTAAAATAATCCATGGAACACTTTTTGTTTTTAAAACAGTGCATATCAACAATAAAATAATTGCTAAAAATACAGATACAATCATCATAACTACAGCAATCATTCTTGATTTCTGCAGTTTCTTGTAAAAATCTTTAGAGTATAGAGTTTGAGAAATTAATTCGTAACTGGCTGTATTGTTGAAAATCATGTTTAAATAGTAATATCAAAATTAGAAAATTTATTTATCGATAATAAATATTTTCAAGGGAATGAATCATATTCATGTTCGATTAATCCCATAATTGAGTAGTAATATTGAGAAATCATTCTGATTTCATCAGTATATGGTCAAATTTCAGCAGAGAATGTTTTTCTAATTTTTTCATAAGATTTTTTAATAATTACCAAACTATTAATTTGATCCATTTGTGCATTGATTTGCGCAAAATTTGATTCATCTATCTTAACATAAGCACATGAAACAAAAATGTTGTTGATTTTTTCAAAATCTATAGATTTATGCTGAACATAAACCTTCCTTAGAATCTCTTGCTTCTTAATTACTAAATTAACTAACTTAGATTTGTAATTAGCTAAGGTATTCAATCTTTTAACAAGATTTTGCTCTTTTCTTTTAGCTAAAAAAAGAGGGTAGATAAGCAAAAAAGAAAGATAGTACTTTGTCTTTGCAAATTTAGTATTATATATTTTCTTTTTTGATAGCATATTATTCAATATCTAATTATTTATAATTATGATTATAATTTTTTAATATTAACATATGAATTATAAAGATACACTTAATATTCTAAAAACTAATTTTGAAATGAGGGCAAACCTTAATAAAAAAGAACCTTTAATTCAAAAAAGTTGAGATGAAAACAATTTATATCAAAAATTGCTTAATAGTCACAAAGACAACAAGCAATGAATTTTACATGATGGTCCTCCATATGCTAATGGGGACATTCATGTTGGGCACTCATTAAATAAAATTATTAAAGATATTATCGTTAGATCTAAAACTCTTCAAGGATATTATTCATCATACATCCCTGGATGAGATACTCATGGTTTACCTATTGAACACGCATTATTAAAAAAAGGAATTAACAAAGACCCATTACTAACTGTTTCTCAAAAAAGAAAGAATTGTCGTGATTTCGCAATTGAAAATGTTAACCGTCAATTAAATCAATTTAAACATTTAGGTTTATTGACTGATTGAAAAGAAAAATATTTAACATTAACAACTGATTTTGAAACAAGACAACTTGAATTGTTTTTAGCAATTCTTCAACAAGGGATTAATTTACCAAGATTTAAAACCAATTTATTGATCTTGATCTTCACATACAGCATTAGCAGAAGCAGAAATTGAATATGCTGATGTAAAAGCTCCAAGTATCTTCGTTACTTTCAATGTGGTTGAAGGTAATTCTATAGTTCAACCAAATGACAAAATAATCATTTGAACTACAACTCCATGAACAATTCCATGTAATCAAGCAGTTGCGGTTCACCCTGATTTTGATTATGCAAAAATTGAAGTTAATGGAACTAACTACATTGTTGGCAAATTTAGATTAGAAGCATTAAAAGATGAATTTGGTTGAACTGATTACAAGATCATTAAAGAGTTTAAAGGTAAAGAATTAGAAAACATTAAATACAAACATTGTTTGTATCATAGAGTTAGTCCTGTTATCTTAGCTAACTATGTAACTAATGAAAATGGTACAGGATTAGTTCACAACGCTTCTGGATTTGGTACAGAAGACTATTTAGCATGTAAAGCTTATAACATTCCAGTATTTTGTCCAATTGATGAATTAGGAAAATATACAAAAGATATTAATGACGAACAATTAGTTGGTGTTTTCTATGAAAAAGCAAACGATTCATTAATTCAAAGAATGGAAGAAAATCATTGCTTGTTAAAATGCTCTAATATCATTCACTCTGTTGCAATTGACTGAAGAACTAAAAAACCTGTAATGTATCGTGCTACAAAGCAATGATTTATTGATATTGCTTCAGTTAAAGATGACATTCTTAAAGCTATTGAAGGCGTTAAGTTCAATAGCGATCTAAACAAAAATCAATTGGTAAGCATGATTACAAACCGTAAAGAATGATGTATTAGTCGTCAAAGAGTTTGAGGTGTTCCAATTCCGATTATTTTTGATGAACATAAACAACCAATTTTAGAATTTGAATTAATTCAAAACATTATTAACATCATTGCAAAAGAAGGAACTGATGTTTGATTTGAAAAACCAGTCGAATATTTCTTAACACAAAAACACTTAGATAAAAAACAAAAATATACAAAAGAAAAAGACATCATGGATGTTTGATTTGATTCAGGAAGCTCATTTACTTTGCTTAAAGCAAAAGGATTAAATTATCCTGCGGATCTTTATTTTGAAGGTAATGACCAATATCGTGGTTGATTTAACTCATCAATTATTAACTCAACAATTTATTCAAATAAAGCTCCATTTAAACAATTGTTAAGTCATGGATTTACTTTGGATGAACAAGGTAGAAAAATGTCTAAGTCTTTAGGAAATGTTATTGATCCATTAGCTATATGTAATGAATTTGGCGCAGACATTTTAAGATTATGAGCTGCATCAAGTAACTATTCAGAAGATGTAAGAATTTCTAAAAATATTTTGACTCAAAATGCTGAAGCTTATAGAAAGATTAGAAATACTTTATTTAAATTCATCCTTTCTAACATTTCAGATTTTGATTATGCTAAAGATAAAAATACTGAATATGATGACTTTGATAAATATGTTCTATATTGTTTAAAGCAAAATGTTCAAAAGATTAATAAAGCATACAACGAATTTGATTTTTCTCAAGTTTTAAAAACTATTAGTTTACATGTAATTGATCTTTCTTCATCATATTTTGATGTAATTAAAGATGTTTTATATTGCGAAAAAATTAATGATCCAAGAAGAAGAGCAATTCAAACTGTTTTATACACAATATTGAAAACATATTTAATTTTCTTAACTCCAATTATTCCTCACACTTGTGAAGAAGTTTATTCATTCTTCAATATTCCTAACAAAAAAGAATTTGTCATGATGGAAGAATGACCAAAAGACATTGAATTTAATGAAGAAGTAGATTTAAATAATTGAACTAAATTCTTAAATATGAAGAAAGCTATATATGCTGAATTAGAAATAGCAAGAAATCAAAAGATAATCAACAAGAGCAATGAAGCAAAAGTAATTATTACAGCTAATGAGAAATTACCTTTTGAAATTGAAACAATGAAGAAATACTTAAACGTTGCTATTGTTGAACAAAAAGAAGGATCAGAATTTGCAATCAAAATTGAAAATTCTGGATTGATCAAATGTCAACGTTGTTGAAATTTTTTCCCAAAAGATCAAATGCACGATGAAGATATCTGCAACCGTTGCAACAAAGTAATTAACGAGTAGACTATAAACGTTAATTTATTGATAGTATGAAGAAAACAATAATTGGTAAGTATTTTCATTTCTTATTATTAACCGTATTTAAAAAGAAATTTGTATGAATCATAGGCGCTTTGTATTTGCTTGTGCTTGCAGTTTTCTTGTTTATTGTTCCATCAATTATTGGACGTTCTCCATTTTATGTCTGATCAAATGATACTATTAGTATTCAGTCAATGACATGTTATTTCTCTGCCATTTTCTCTGCAATGCTTGTTTTGGCAATTTATAAAGACTTCAGAGATAATGGTACAGAATTATTAATTATCTCTAAACCTATTTCAAGAAGTTCAATGCTGCTTACAAAAATGATTGTTTATTTGATTTATTCATTGGCTTTGTCTGTTGCATCTGCAATTTTAGGATTATTTGTATTTTGTTTTGATGTGAGTTTATCTGAGCAATGATCATTAATAGCAAATGTATTCTTAATCACATTTATTTTCTTAATTATTTTTGGTGCAGTAACATTGATTGTTTCTATTTATTTAAGTAAAATTTGAGTTATTTTGTTTCCAATCTTACTTTGTGCTTTTTCAAACATTTATTACATTGTTATTAATTACGCAAACGTGGTTGATACACCAACAGACGATATAGTAAAAAATGATGATGCTTCTATTAAGACAATATCTTATCTAGAAAGCGACGGCAAAACTCATTCTGAATATGCATATATTGTTAGTCAAAAAGATATAGATTATGCTTTACAAAAAATTTCAACATCTCCTACTCGTGTTAAACCACTAGAATTTTATGAAAAAAGAAAAATAAATTATGAAGATGCAGTAAATGCATCTAACTATAAAATTCCTAACTATTTCAATACAACAAGTCAAATCAGATTGATGGGTAATGCATTTGCATTAAAAGATAATCTTATTTCCAAATGCAACATTGCGTTTGGTATTAGCAGAAACATGAATTATCATATTGATGATAACTTTATTGTTAATAAATTTAATCCTAATAATCAAACTTATCCATTAATGTTTTTGGATTATGATGGACTAAGTTATTTATCATCAGAAGATGCTTCTGATTTTACTAAATCAGTTGAGTGATTAAGCAAACCAGAAAATATAACTTCAGTAATACAAAATCAAGAATTTTATACTATCGGAAGTTATGAAACTACAACAAACAGTATTGCTAAATTAACTACAACATTAACATTAGATGATTACTATTCTTTCGAAATTAAATATGCTGATTCAAGAAATGTTCAGTATTTAAGTCCAGATAAAATTTCACTTAATAATGAAGAAAAAACTTTCTTTGATATTTTATTAAATTCAACTTCTCCAATTGAATTTAAAAAACATGGTCAAACTCAGTCTGAAGCATCTCTACCAGAAGGACTAATTACAGGGCAAGTTAATCGACCAGACAATAATAAGCCATTTAATAATGTTGGTGTAGGACTAACTGGTTCTCTGGTGTTTATTAACAATAAAAAATCATTGAATTTTGAATCACCAACTTTTATGCCGCATAAGCAAGATGGCTCAGACATTACTTTTTCTAAATTTAGTGAATATGTACACTATTGCTTATTAAATGAAATTTCTAATGATCATACAAATTGGTTATCTTTAGACATCGATACTAATGAGGATTTAATGTTTGAAGCACTAAAATTCAAATATTACATCATGGTTAATGAATATCGTGATATGCAATCACAATATTTAAATCCATACTTTAATGCATATTCATTAAATCATAGTTATTTATTTAATAATGAACATACAGGAGCATTTGTTTTACCGTTTGATATTGATAAAATTACTGAAACAGGACCATTGTTTAAGCCAAACCAAATGTTTTACGACAATAAATATATTGCTATTAGTACAATAGCAAAAAACTTTTGTTTGGCTATTGATTCCACAGGATATGCTACTCAAAAAACATATCAAGTTGGCAATAAAACATATTTAGAACCTGAAGATTATGACATGAGAAAAGGAGGCAATATTGGAATCATATCAACTAGTGCAGATCCCACATTTACAACAGAGTTGTTTGCATTCACATTCCATTCTGAGATTGAGTTCTCACCAGAATCGTTATATATAATTTATACATTCATAGCTATTGCTATGTTTACAATAGCGTATGTAATTTATAGTAGGATAGATTTTAAATAATTATGAAGATCAAAAAGATATACCAACAACATAAAAAATATAACAAGCACGATATAAAAACATACCAAAATATGAAGGATAAGCCTATTTTGTATGTTAAGAATTTAACTAAGACTTATTCTAGAAAGAAAAAACCAGCCATTAGTGATTTGTCATTTAATGTATATCCTGGACAATTTCATGCATTCATTGGTGCAAATGGTGCAGGTAAAACTACAACCATCAAATCACTAATTGGAGCTTATTATCAATGATCTGGTACGGTTCTAATTGATGGTATTAGAAATGATAAAGAAGAAGCTAAAACAAAAATTGGATATATCCCTGAAAATGCTAGATTCCCTGATCAATTAACAGCAAAACAATATTTGTTATGAATGATAAAGCTTTCTGGTATTAAATCAAAAGATGCCAACCAAATAGTTGAAAAGAAACTAAAAGATTTAGGAATGTGAAATCTTCGCAATCGTTCTCCTAACACTTTTTCTTCAGGACAAAAGAAAAAGATTTTATTGGCGCAAGCATTAATTCATGATCCAAAAATTATTATCATGGATGAACCAGTTGCTAATTTAGATCCAAAAGCTCGTTTAGAATTCTTTAATACAATCATGGCTTTTAAAAAGCAAGGTAAAGCTATGTTCATATCTTCACACGTTTTAGCAGAATTGAATCAATACTTTGATTCAGCTACTATTTTAGACGGTGGAAAAATCGTATATTCAGGAACTAAGGAAGAATTGTTCAAGAAGTTTGCTAAAGAATTTTATAGAATTAAATCTTCAAACGATTCTGAAATCAAAAAATACTGTAAGAAGAATCACATTCATCTTAAAACAAATGCTATCGATGAATGCTTAGAAGCACACTTTAATTCAAAAAAAGACATAATTAAATTTCAATCATTTGTGATTAAACACGGAATTTATTTAGATTTATTTGAAAGAGCTTTACCATCATTAGAACAAGTATATAAACGTTTAGTTGTTAAGGGCTCTGTTGATACAATGAAAGGCATTGGAAACACTGACAATTTAATAAAAACTAAAAAATAGTAGTTATGTTTTGAAAATTTTATTTTTACATAGTTCAAACAACAGCCAGGAAAAAATCAATTTGAATAGTAAGCGGATTGATTTGACTATTTTATTCGTTAATCTTGTTTATTATCCCTTCAGTACTTGATGTTAACCCGCTATTTTTATGAACAAATTCAATGGTTAATTTCAATACCATGTCTAGTATTTTTATTTCGATTTATGCTGGAATACTAGCTGAAACAATTTTTAGTCTTCCAAAAGAAGACGGCAGCGAATTAGTTATTTTTTCAAAACCTATTGCAAGATGAAAAATAATTAATGCAAAGTTTTTAGCTTTTTTCACTTTCGTTCTAATTAACATTGCAGTTGATTTAATTATTCCACTATTTTGTTTATGTTTGGGTGTATATGATCCTACTAATAACCCTTCTGGAATTGATGTGTCTAAATTTGGATCATTAGAAATATCTATATTTGCTGGTATTTTAGTTATTTCTTTATTCTTTGGATCAATTGGAATATTAGTTAGTATGAAAGGCAGCAAAAATGCTGTTCTTATAACAACTATCGCGATGGCTAATGTGTTTTACATCTTATGTATGGCATTAACAATCATTATTAAATCGCCTGCAGATATAGCAACTGATAGACATGGGATCAGTATTGTGAATGGTAACTTTTATGATCGTGACAAAGCAAGAGCTAAGTGCTTTATGACTCAAGATGATGGTATCATTTCTGATGAAATCAACTTTGAAAAATGTACTAGTGATTGAAACAATCAAGTAGAAAAAGAAAGCATGTTGCAATTTTATAACACTATTGACATTGCCACTCAAATGGGTTCAATATTTAGATTGGGAAGTCTAGATGATTCAAAAAACGCTGATATAAACATTTATGGTTTCAACTCAACAAATAAGTACATTACTAATCCATCATGACAAATATTTGATCCATATGATCCTAAGATTGAACCTACACAAAAAGATGCGTTTATTCCAATCATTTACCCTCAGTTATTTGATGAATATTGAGGATATAACATTTTTGGTTTAGACCAAAACTATTACATGATATATCAAAGCGTTGGTGCTACACCAGAATCTGTATTCTGTATAGATAACACTGCAAACAAACTTAAATCTAAGTTTGTTAATAGCGATGAATTTGGTTTTATCAACTCTAATGGCGAAGATGTTGTTAGAGAGCACAAGAATGGAACTGGACAATATGAAGCTAATGGTGCATATGAATATGCAATGCTAAGGAATGAATTAATTAACTATGTAAGAGATAAGAATACTCCAATGCCTAAACAAGATGATTTAGTCCAAGAAATTTATAATTTCTTGTGTAAGCCATTGCATTCATACTCTGATAAAAGTCTAGAAATTGCTAGTTCTGGTCTCGAAGCAACTATTGGTATAGATATCACTAAAGTTAATTCGGATACAGATTTTGCAGTGGCCTTTGGTAAGGTAGAACTTAATTTAATGTTTGACATGTGAGATTTGTTCTATGGCAAAAATATTGATAGATTTCAAATGAGCGAAGATGTGTCTGATCCGTTAACAGCAGAGTGATTTACAAAGCATTTAACCAAAGACTTAGAAGATAAAGGCTTTAGTACATGACATTTATATAATGGCACTGATGTTAGCACAACTGATTATGTACAAAACTATAGATTTATGTTTTATAAAGATTTTTTAAATAACACATCATTATTAAATCCTCAAATAAGTGATACTACTACATTTGATAGATTCTACAACATTGTTGGTTTAGGTATTTTTCAAGTAAAAAATCAAGCAGCTTATATCATTCCAATCAATATTACTGATCCTAAACCAATTGAATCAGATACATTACAAATAAATACATTTAGAACACACATTAATAGCATTAGACAATTAGTAAGTGGATGTTGGTATGAAGTACGCAGGTATATACCAAACAGTTCTGCTATCACATTCTGAGCATGCTTTTCAGGAGCGTTATTCTGTTCAACATTCATAATCTATCGTCGAACAGACATTAAGTAATTAAATTTTACTTTTAGTTGAAACGACAGAATTAATTTTGATCTCTAATCTTTTGATTCACCCTTCTTTAAAGATCCAAATATTTTTTACACCAATTGATTCTCAATCAATTTTATTTATCCTTGCAACTTGCAGACTAGTTCTGGCTAAAACTAAATCATTATAGTTAGTGCCAACAACATCCAAGTTACTTTTTGGATTGTCAATCTTGATCTTTGAAGTATGTTCTAATAAGAAACAACATTTAATTAGAGATTCATCCAAAACTAAATTATTCAAATTTTGTTTTTGGTTACCTTTTATTATTTTGATATTAGTGATCTTGTTGTTTATACAAAGGTTTCTACGGAAATAAATAGATTTGCGAGCCATTGAGTTAGCACAAATCTTTTTTATAGCTTTTTGTCTTTTCTCACTTTGATATATCATTAATAAAAGTATAATCCATTATATGGATTTATTTGAAAGAGCATCACCAGAACAAGAATATATTCTTTACAAAAAATATGTTGTTAATTTTCTAAATGACAACAATCTTTTATCTACTAGTACTAGAAGAATTAAATTGCTATTTCAAATAGGTACTGAAAAGCACTATTTAAGATATCGCTTTGAATTATTAAGACGGTGAATTAAATGAAATTTAAGATACACCAACGATTCAATTAAAACATTAGATTCAATATTAAAGAAATTAAATATTATTGATAACTTGAATCCAAATGAAGTTGACTTTATATATTCTGTAAGAAATATTATTTTTGCTAAGAAGCGAAATTTAAAAAGCGTTCTTACAGATTTAACATTAGATAAAAAGGAATACGCTTATTACATTTATAAGATCAATCACTATCTGGAAAACAATATTTTGAAAGAAGCAAAAGTTATTCTTTTAACAAGCAAGAGAATAATCATAGAAATCACTGCTAATAATTTTATTTCAATACCATATGATACACTAACAGATTATCATGTGTATTCAAATTATTTAGGACTTAAAACACTTAATAAAGCTTTTAATGTTTATTGTGCTGAACCTAAACTTTTATATGTTTCATTAGAAAGAATTTTTCAATTAACAAAAGGTTTGTGGAAAAAATATGAATAGTAATTTGGAGTTTAAATTAAAAAACATTCCTAAATTACCGGGATGTTATTTATGAAAAGACAAATACGGAAACATTATCTATGTTGGTAAGGCAAAAAATCTTTTTAATAGAACTCACCAATATTTTAATGGCCCAAAGGATAACAAGACTGCAAAATTAGTTGAGAATATTGATGATGTTGATTTTATTGTTGTAAAAAACGAAAACGAATCTCTAATCCTTGAAAACAATTTAATTAAAAAGCACCAACCTAAATTCAATATTCTATTGAAAGATGGTAATAGCTACCCGTACATTGTTGTTACAAAAGAAAAATTTCCAAGAATTATTTATACTAGAGACTTAAAAAAATTTAAAGGAAAATATTATGGACCTTTTGCAACTGTTAGATCTAATAAATATGAACTATACAATTTGTTACTAAAAATATTTCCATTAAGAAAATGTAATGTTATTAAGAAAAATAAATGTTTGTATTATGACATTCATCAATGCTTAGGTCCTTGCATCAATAAAATTGACGAGAATGAATGAAAAAAAATTAAAACTCAAATTAACAACTTTTTCAATGGTGGCACAAAAGATATTATTGATGACCTGAAAAAAGAAGAATTAGAGTTATCAAATAAATTAGAATTTGAAGAAGCTCAAAAAAAACTAGATTTAATAAATGGTATTAAAGAGATCCAGTCTCATCAAAACATAATTTTTAATTCAAAAAAGAATATTGATGTTGTTGGTTTCTATCAGCAAGATGATTTGTTATCAATAGTTATATTTTCTTATGTTAATGGCAAACTATTAGCAAAAAATCAGCAAATTGCTACTATTAGTTCTTCTAGCATTAATGAGACTCTTTCAGCATATTTAATGCAATATTATTTTGATAGTCAAAATAAACCAGAATTCTGCTATGTTAATTTATCTTCGCCAGATTTAAAGGCACTAACTAAAACTAATAACATAGAATTTATTAATCCAATCAAAGGCAGATTCAAGCAAATTCTTCATGAAGCTATCAAAAATGCCAAAGAATTTTTTAAAAGTAGTTATTTGATTTATAAACAAAAAATTAATTTAACTAAAGAATCGTTTGATGAATTAAGAAATGTATTAAATTTAGACAACTTATCTTTAATTCATGTGTATGATATTGCAAACTTGTTTACTGATAACCAAGTTGGTGCAATGATTGCGCTAGAAAACGGAAGTTTTAACAAAAACTTATATCGTAAGTTTATTATTAAAAATTTTAATTCAACAAGTGATTATGAGCGAATGCAAGAAGTTGTATATCGTCAATATAATAGAATGTTGTTGAACAAAGAACAACTGCCAAACTTAATCATTGTAGATGGAGGAATCATTCAAATAAATGCAGCACTAATTTCTCTAAAGAAATTAAATTTGGATCAAGTGATTCCGGTTATTGGTTTATCAAAAAATAGTCATCATAAGACAAATGCAATTGTATTTCCCTCAAAAAAGACTATTAAACTGGATAATAGTTCCCGTTTGTATATGTACTTATTAAATATTCAAGAAGAAGTACATAGATATGCAATTAATTTCTTTAGAAACAAAAATATCAATTCTATGTTTAGAACAAAACTTGATGAAATAGATGGACTTGGCGAAAAAACAATTAATAAATTGATGGAAAATTATGAGAACTTTGCTAACTTAAAAAAAGCATCAGCAGATGAATTGTCTCAGTATATTCCAAAAAAAATAGCAATTAAAATTAAGGAGAAGTTAAATGAGTAAAACAATTTTAATTATGTCTGACTCACACGGCTTTGATAAAGCTATCAACAGAGTTCTTTCTGAAGAAAGGTATGATATAGCTGTTTTTGCTGGCGACTACACAACAGACTTGACATACATGAAAGAACATTTTGATTATTTTGTTGATGGCAATAATGATTATGGTCACAAAGACATTCAAGAATTTAAAGTAGAGAACGTTAGGTTTGTTCTAGTTCACAGCCATACAATGTTTTCTTTTAATAAAGATACATATTTTAATAGAATGAGAGAATTTGGTAGAGAACATAAAGCAGATGTAGTAATTTATGGGCACACACATTTAGAAAATATCAACAATGATGAATTGCCTATTTTAGTTAATCCAGGATCAATAGCACTACCAAGAAACATTGAACAAAAACCTTCTTATATCATTGCTACTGTGGATAATAGGGAAATAAATTTCAAAATTAAATATATGTAATATATTTAGGAATTTTGTTATAAAAAATAATTCTATTTTGTATATATTAAATTATGTAGATAGTTAAATTTAATTTAATTGTTTGCATAGAAGATGTTTTTGAGAGTATAGACGTATATTTTTGAAGATAGATTCTGGTTGAATAATCAATGATCCTAATCAAGTCAAAGAAAGTTCAATTTAGCAAATATAAAGTTAATGGAAATTGTTTACTCATGATATTCCAAAAAAAATAGAGAACTCGAGAATCTCTATTTTTTTATTCCTATCAAGTCTATATACAAATTAAAGTAATGGATAAAACACATTCATAAATGAAATTTTAATTTTCCCAAGTCTAGATGTGTTATTGCGGATAAACTGTTTGTTCACTTTAACTGAGTTTTTGATATTTTCATTGAAAGTTGTTTTTAATTTTTTAGATATATCTCTGTCTTTGAATAATATAGCATTTTCAAAATTAATTCACAATGAACGGTAATCTAAATTAAAACTACCAGTAAATACATATTGATCATCTATGATGATCAACTTTGAATGAATGAATCCATTATATTCATAGATTTTAACTTTCGCGTCTGTTAACTTATTGTAATAACTTCTATTTAATAATGTAACAAATGTTTTATTGTCATTTTTTCCAGGGACTAGAAGTTTTACATCAATACCAATTTGACCAGCAATAATTAATGAATCAACAATGTCATCTGTTGGGAAAAAATACGGAGTAATAATACTAATTGATTTTTTTGCTTTTAATATTAAGTTAATAATTTCGTTTTTAATGCTTTTGCCTTCATAGTCTGGAGATGAATCAACAACTTGACAATATAATTCATTATTAACTTTTTGTGGAATCAAAATGTTGTTAAGGTTTTTATACACTTCATTAAATTCTTTAGAGTTCTTTTTAATATCTGACATGAAGCAATAATCTTGACAAAATAATAAATTTAATGAATTAACTATTTCACCTTCAACTACAAAGTTTAGATCTTTGAAGAAGTTTGTTTTTTTGTCTATTGCTAAATATTCATCACCAATGTTTGAACCACCAAACAATGCTTTTCTATTATCTATGATAATACACTTCCTATGTGAACGATAATTAGTTGCCCCTTTGAAGATGTTAATTCCGTGAGGATTAAATACAGCAACACTAACTCCATTTTTTCTTAATTCTTTCAAAAGCTTTTTAGGAACACGGTTTAATGACCCAACTCAATCATATATTAATCTAACTTTTACGCCATCTCTAGACTTCTTAATTAATTCATTCACTATAGATTTCAATCAAAAGCCATCACGTAGAATGTACATTTGGATGTGAATGGTGCTTTTTGCTGATTTGATTAATTCAATAGATTGTTTATACAAATCGTTATTGTATTCGATTACTTTGATTCTGTTATTTTTATATATAGGTCTAAATGAATTATTTTTAGCAAATGCAAAAATGTTGTATTCCTCTTTTGTTAGATTAAGCTGATTTTTTTTATAAAATTTTTCATTTCTAACGAAGTTAGCTTGTAATTTGTTATATTCTTTTCATTTTTTTCTTTTAAAAGGAGTTGTACCAAAAATAGTAAATATTACACATCCCAAGAATGGGAACGCTAATACAACAAACACTCAACACAATTTAATAATTGGATATCGTGGAGAATTTAGTATGCTAAATGCAAAGCATGCATCAAGAACCAAACCAATTGCAATTAATGGCAATATTACTCTTGGATTGTCATATTCATAATAAATCAAAATGATTGACAAAGCAACCATTGCAATCAGTATAAGTGCAAAAATACCAGACATTCAAATCTTAAATTTATTCATAATAAATTAATCTTTTCTTTTTTCTGAATGTTTCTTTTTATCTTTTTTGCTAAAAAGATTCATGTTAATCTTAATCAAATTACTTGAAGTAAACATTTTAATGATTTGACTAGTTAGTTTTTCAGGAACTTGTGATAATGTTTTAGCCTCATCTAAGTGAACACCGGTAATGTTACCATTAGTTTCACTTACTACAAATGCAAAACAGTCATATTTTTCAGAGATTCCAAATGCAGCACGGTGTCGTGCACCATATTGAACATTAATAATCTTTTTAGAAGTTGGTAAATAACTTGAAACAGAAACAATCTTTCAATCTCTTACAATAATCGCGCCATCATGTAGAGGTGATTTTTTGTTATAGAAAATGGTGTAAACTAATTCTGGTAAGAATTCAGATTCCATTTTGTTACCAATATTGATATATTGATTCAAACTATCGTTTTTTTCAATAACAATTAATGCACCAACTTTGTCATGAGACATTTTAATTAGAACACTAACCAATTTTGAAATAAAAGTCATTAACTTGTTGTATTCATCATTATCTTTTTTACTAAAGATATTAATTTTATGGAAGAATAGCTTAATATCTTTACCTAAAAAATCACTGCAGAATTGCACAATAGCAATTCATAGTAAAAGAACTAACAATAAGATCAAGATAACAAGAATAATTGTTTCCATAGTTACTAATATTTTAAATGATTATCTAATGTAATAATCAAATATATCATTTTTAATAATATTATCTTTAATAGGCTTATACCCTATCTTTATTCCTCTAGATTTTAAATCTTCAAGATTTTTTATAGCTAATTTATAAGAATTTCTAAATTCACAAACAGTTAAAATGATTTGTTTGATAGCGCTTCTACCAAAATTGTTAATAAATGTTGCAATGAATTTATCAGAGACAAAATCTTCTGAATTCAAATATTCTACTGGATATGGAAGTACTAAAAGAGCATTTTCTTCTTTTTGAGAATAAATATATTTATAAACAATGTTGTTAGAAATAATTCTTTGAATCATTGTCATGTAATCACGATATTGATTTTTTAAGTTAAACATAGATAATTCAATTGGATAAGTAATTACTGGAGTAATGATTTTTTGCTGATCAATCTTACTTAATTGAAAATTTGTCGTGATTCTAGAAAAAGGTATTTGTTTAATCAAAGATGAGATTATGATTTTTTCTTGTTCATAATTGCTATCATCTTTTGATTTATAAATAATAACTTTGTAATCTTGATTAAGTTCAGTTAATGATTTACAGTTATCCATCAATTCTTCATAGGAGTTTGAATGAATTCCATAAATAGTTATTAAATAATTGAATTTCAATTTGGCATTTATGAAATTAGGTTCAATTCTTGCTAAATTACTTTTTAATCACATTTCATCATGATCATTGGTAATTTTAGGAATAAAGACGAAGAATTTTTTATTAAGGTTTTTAAAATAAAGAATTTCACTATCTTTAAATCGAGTATTAAAAAACTCAGGAAGAAGGCACATTTTACTTTCATCATCTTCATTTATGTCAATCATTATGAAATAACCAAAAGATATATTATTTTTATCGATGAACTCATAGAATGCATCTTTAGAATATGCACCATTAACATAGTATTTGTTCTCAAATACAACATTTTCTTTAATTTTTATAGTTTGATTAAAGAAACTAATTATGTATTTTACAGATAACATGTATAAATAACTAAACAAGCATAGATTAATTACTAAGTAGTAGTAATATCAAGACTCTCTTGCAGTTGGATATGCAGTAAAAATAATTGTTAGTCCCAATAATGATATCAATGGACACAAGGATTTAACAACACTATTCTTAAAATAACTAAATCCAATGCCAAACACACAAAACAAGATTATAGAAAATAAGATTTGAAAGATTGTGTCATGGTCAAATTGCTCAAACTTGCAGGCTCAAATAATTACTAATACAATGCAGAATGATGTTCCACAATATGCAGAAATGTAATGGAATAAAGCAAAACACACGCAAATAAAAGCGATTAAATTAATTAATGTGTATGTATCTCCCCCGTTGAAAAAATTGTAGAAATAAAAGTTAAACAAGAAATAACACGCTAAACCACCACCGACAAATACATCAAAAAGAATACCAAATATTTTGTACCTATTAATTTTTCTTGTTAAAATGGCATTTCTAATATAAAGAAGTACTAACAAACTAAAGAAAACAAAAATTAGTGTTAGAAAAAATACTAAATATAGATTTTTAAATGCGTCGCTCATTTTATTTTTTCTTTTGTTTTTCTAAAGTTGAAACATAATCAGCTTTAGTAATGTAAGAAAATTTGTATAGTCATTTAAGTTTGTTTTTTGAATATCTAGTTAAATCAACATCTTCGTATTTTCTTACTTTCTTACGATAATCATCTGTTTTTAAATAATTAATTTTAGCTTGTTTAAAAGCTGCTGGAATAACGAAAGCTAAATATACCGAAAGACTAAAAGAAACAATAAATAGAACAATTCCACCAATGAATAGCGGTAGATTAGTAATATTAATACCAGTATTTCCACCATATGATGGATCAAAATCTTTATTTTCAACAAATTTAACACCAAAATAAAGCATGACTGATGCACCCATGAAAAGAATTAATAAGAAAAAAATAACTCCAGTATATGCTCAATTGAAAGCAATTCTGCTTGATTTCTTACAATGTACTTTTTTAAGTTTTGGAATTAAATATTCAGTCATTAATATGCCCTTCCAAAATAAACTAAATATTTAGCAGGTTTGTTTGTGAAAAAGCATGTGCGATCACTTACACTGCATTTAATACATCTAGGAGTAATTCCTCCAGATTGTAATTTTAATTTTCTTTCATCTTCAGGAGTTCCACCTCAAGGAGCTAAAGCAATCTTCTTATTGTTGACTGCACTAACTAATTCATCATATGAATTAACTTCAACTATTGATTGATCTAAACGGTTTTTAGCATTGCTAAATAATGATTGTTGATAATCGCTAATAATGCTTGGTAAATCATTAAATAATTTATCTAAACTAATTTCCATTTTTTGTAATGAATTTCTTAAGATTACAGTAGCCTTGTTATTTGCTAAGTCCTTTGGACCTAAGATAATAGAAATTGGAGTACCAGATATTTCTTGTTCAGAAATTTTAAAACCAAAAGAGTTATTTGAATCATCAACAAATGTTCTATATTGCTGAGACAATGTTTTATTTAATTCATTAATTTTTGCTAATACTTCAGGACTTTTTTCAAAGGAAACAGGGATTAAAGCAATTTGTGTTGGAGCAATACCGAATGGTAAAACCAAACCATCATTATCTGCATGAGACATAATGATTGCACCAATTATTCTTGTAGATAATCCAACAGAAGTTTGATAAACATTTTCTAATTTATTCTCTTTGTTAGTAAATTTTATATCATATGTTTTAGAAAAGTTTTGTCCTAAATAATGACTAGTTCCAGCTTGCAAAGCTTGTCCGTCTTTCATTACTGTTTCAATAGTGTAAGTGTGAACGGCACCAGCAAACCTTTCTCCTTCTGTTTTTTCACCCATTAAAGTTGGGATGCACAAGAAATTCTCAACAAAATCTTTATAAAGATTAATGCACAATAGTGCATGATCTTCTGCTTCTTTTTGATAAGCATGGATTGTGTGCATTTCAGTTCAGTAGAATTCAGAAGTTCTTAAAAATGGTTTAGTGTTTTTTTCAGCTCTAAAAACACTGCATCATTGATTTACTTTAACAGGCAAATCACGATAGGAATTAGTAATAGATTTAAAATAATTACAGAATAATACTTCTGAAGTTGGTCTAATTACATAAGGATCAACAAGATCCTCTTTCCCTTTTTTAGTTACCATGAATACTTCAGGAGCAAAACCTTCTACGTGTTCTTTTTCTTTATTAAATTCAGAGTATTTAATAAACAATGGTAATTGAACGTTACTAATACCAATCTTAGCAAATCTACGATCTAATTCTTTTTGAATGTTAGTCCAAATAGCTCAGCCATTTGGACGATAAATCATTGTTCCTTTAATAGATGAATAAGAAACTAATTTGGCACTTTCTATAACACTAGTGTATCACTTAGCAAAATCCTTCTCTAGTGGTACTATTTTTGAATTAGACATATATTAAATAATTATTTTAATACATTTATAATAATATAAATATTATTTTATGTTTTGCTTTAAATCAAATTCGACCATTAAATCAACAATAAAAAAGTCCAAGTTTTATTGTTTTGGTTTTAATGTTAAAACAGCTGAAGAAGCAAAACAGCAAATAAAGCAATTACATACCCAGTATCCAGACGCTAGTCATATATGTTATGCATATATTCTTGGGAATGACCAAAAAGAGTTTTTCTATTCTGATGATGGTGAGCCTAGTAAAACAGCGGGATTACCAATTTATGGTGCTATGGTTAGATGCCAACTCTCATTTTGTCTAATCGCTATTGTTAGATATTTTGGTGGAACCAAATTTGGCACCACACTTTTAAAAGACACTTTTTCATCATTAGCAAACGAATTAATTGGTTCTTCATCACTTTCAAATGTTCAAAAAGTAAAAATCTATAAGATTTCCGTGCCTTACAGCTCAATAAAGAATATTGAAAATAATTTTAAAGATACTATTGTCAAAAAGGAATTCGATGACAGCGCAAATTTCTATATTTACCAAACTGATGAAAATAAATTAAAATTATCTGCAAATAATGCAGTTATATTTGATGAAAATTATTTATTAATCAAAGATTAATCTTGATTTAAATCTTGTTTTAATAATCTGTTTAATTCAACAGCGTATTCCATAGGAAGTTCATTAATAAATTCTTCCATAAACCCTAATACAAGCAGATGCTTTGCATCTTCTTCGTTAATTCCACGAGAATTTAAATAAAACATTTTTTCTTTATCTAAATCAGTAACTTTTGCTTCATGTTTTAAAAAAGATGTTTTATTAGCAATGATTTCAGTAGGGATGGTATCGCTCTTTGATATTGAGTCCAATATCAAAGTATCACAAGTAACAGTAGCCATACTATATGACGCATTTTTAGTAATATTTACTAAACCACGATAGTTTGCTTCTCCACCACTATGAGCAATAGATTTAGAAATAATTAAAGATTTAGTATTGGGCGCAAGATGAATCATTTTGGCACCTGTATCTTGAATCACTCCTTTATGAGACACTGCAATACTAATGCATTTGCTAGAAGCGTTTTTACCAACTAAATAAGTTGCAGGATATTTCATATTTAAGCCACTACCTAAGTTGCCATCGATTCATTCCATTAACCGCATTTTCTTCAACTTTTGAACGTTTAGTAACTAAATTTAAAACATTGTCTGACCAATTTTGAATTGTAGAATATCTAAACTTAGCATTCTTTTCTACAAATACTTCTACAACAGCTGCATGTAAATTATTTTTATCATAAATAGGAGCAGTACATCCTTCAACATAATGAGCTGTTGCTCCTTCGTCAACAATTATTAATGTCCTTTCAAATTGTCCTACAGACTTTGTATTAATTCGAAAGTAAGATTGCAAAGGTTTATCTAATTTTACGTTCTTAGGAACGTATAAAAAGCTTCCGCCTGATCAAACAGCAGTGTTTAGTGCTGCATATTTGTTATCAGTCATAGGAACAAGCTTTCCAAAATATTTTTTTACCAATTCGGGATGTTTTTTAATTGCTGTTTCAATATTAGAAAAAATAACTTTTTTTTCTTGAAGTTCTTTTTCTAATGAATGATAAACAGATTCAGAATCATATTGATCGTTAACACCAGATAAAACTTTCGCATGTTCAGTAGATACATTTAATTTATCAAATGTATCTTTAATATTTTCAGGAACATCTTCTCATTTTGTCTTATAACCGCCAGTAATTGGAGATGAATAATAAATATATTCATCAAAATTGATGAAACTTAAATCTGGTCCTCATTTAGGATTTTTAAGTTTTTTGAATGCTTCAAATGCCTTTAAACGATTTTCTAACATTCATTTAGGTTCATCTTTAATTGCAGAGATCTTTTTAATAACATCTTTAGATAGACCACGTGAAAGTTCAACAGCGGACTTTGTTTTGCTGTTGAATCCGTATTTGTAATTTTTATTTAGATTATTTTTCTTCATCGTTAATGGCATTTTTTATTGCTAATATTCCAACCTTAGCACAATTTATACGGTTAACTTGTTTGTTAACATTAGAAAAAGCTGTTAAATCTTGTAATTCAGATTCATTAAATTTTTTTGAATCAATCATGGCTAAGTAATTATCAATAAGCTTGTTTGCATCTTTTTTTGATTTATTAATTAGCATTCCTGCCATGATGTCAGTAGACGCAGTAGCAATTGCACAACCGATTCCACTGATTTTTACATCTACAACTTTGTTTTTATTAAGTTTAACATGAGCAGTTAAATTATCAATACATGAAGGAGAATTGTTGTTTGATGAAACATAATCCTTAGAAAGCTTTTTAGGATTTTTAATAAAACATTTTGGATTCTCATAATGATCCAAAATTATGTAACGACGCATGTCTTTATCTTCATTAAAGGACATGGTCTAATTCATCTCCTTTCTTAAATTTTTTAAGAGCATTATATAAATTATCAATATCTTGATAATCATTATAAAATGCTAAAGATGCTCTAACATATGAATCTATCCCTGTAGAGCATCCAATTAATTTAGAGCAAGACAATCCAGATCTTACAATAATATTTTTAGTACCTAAATAAGAAGCTAAATCTTGGGAATTAATTCCATTAAAGTTAAAGATAATTGTTGGTGCATCAACACCAAAATTATAGAATTTAAGATTCTTAATTGTTCTTAATTTCTTGTCCGCATATTTTTTTAAATTTACAATTCTTTTATTAATGTTGTCCATCCCGAATTTGTTGATGTAATTAATTGCTGCTCCTCAACCAATAATTCCAGCAATGTTTTGAGTACCGCCTTCAAATTTATATGGAGCCGCTGCATAAGTAAATGTGTCTTGAGTAACATCTGCATTCATAGATCCACCCAATTTGATTGGGTCTAATTTTTTAAGTCATCTACGATTGATGTATGCACATCCAATACCAGTTGGACCAAACATTTTATGAGCAGAAGCAGCCATAAAATCTATGTTTCATGCTTTCAAATCAATTTTATGATGACTGACAGCTTGAGCCGCATCAACAATGATTATGATATTTTTGTTAATCTTTCTAGCGGCTGCTGATATTTTCTTAACATCTAATTCATAACCATATAAATTAGAAACATTGCAAAAGCTTAATACTTTAGTATTCTTTTTAATAGATTTAATGATTTTTTCTTCGTTAGGTAATTTATCACCAAAATCAATAAATCTAACCTTAACACCAAAGTCTTTTTTAACTTGTAATCACGGAATGATGTTTGAAGTATGTTCATGATTAGTTAACAACACCTCTTCATTTTTATTAATAAATTTTCTTAATCCTTGAGCAAATAAACATAATGATTCAGTTGCACCTGAGGTGTAAATCATTTCATTAAATTCGCAATTAAAGTAATTAGCAAGTTTCTGTCTTGTTAATACATTAACGTGTTGGAATACTTCATATGAAAACAAAGAATCAGTATTATGTGGATTAGTACAATGTTTTGCATAATAATCTACAATTGAGTCAATTACACACTGCGGTTTAAGTGCAGTAGCTGCACTGTCTAAATATGTAATATTTGGATTATTTTTAAATCAAGGAAAGTCCTTCTTAAAATTTATTTTCATTACATCCATTTAAAACACCTCCATCATTTTCTTATTTATTTGCTTATATGCTTTTGAAGCTTCATCAATATTTAAATTATTTAAATATTCATATTCAGATTTAATTAACATACTAGTGGCTTTAGCTTTGCTAATTCCTCTAGATTTTATATAGAATAATTTCTCTGGATTTATTGATCCAATATTAACAGAGTGATTAGCCACAATTTTGTTGTTATCTACTAACATTGATGGAGTAGCAACAATAGTTGCTCCATCATTGAAAATGAATCCATTAATGTCTTGGTTAAGAACAATCTTTTCAGCATTTTTAGGGATAGAGCTATTAATGTTAATTTTAGAGAATGATTGTCTTATCCCAAAAATTTTTGCTTGAATGTTTACTATAGAATTTTGATCTTGTTTGATATCAAAATTACATGACTTTTGTTTGTTAGAATTGATGGATAAAAAGAAGATTTTTAATTCAACATTTTTAGCAACGTTAAATTGAAAATTTAAGTTATTATTTTTATCTAAAATATCAATGATAATTAAGGTTAAATTATTATTGATTTTTTTGTTAATTTTCCTATTGGAATTTATATCTATAAATTGGTAATTATTTTTTTGCATTTTGATTACTACAACAAGCTATAGGTAGCGTTTTTGTGCTAGTTTTTACATTATTAAAGAAAGATTTGTATCCGTTTTTTTCAACAAAATTAATGATGTTTTTCTTGTTTGAACAAGCAACTTTTCCATCAATTAAAACAATCGATTTATTGGGTTTAATATCGTTTAAAAAATCAATGTGGTGACTCACAATAATTGTGATTCAATTTTTCTTATTTTTATTGATATATTCAGACACCATTTTAATAGCATCCAAATCTAGTCCTGAATCAATTTCATCAATTAACATAATAACAGGGTTTAAAACCTTTGATTGCAAGATCTCATTTCTCTTCTTTTCTCCACCAGAAAATCCAACATTTACAGAACTTTTTAATAATTCATGCTTTAAACCAACTTCAGTCATTTGGTTGTGGATATTTTTATAAAATTCATAGAAGCCACTAACCTTGCCTTTAGTTAAAATTTTATAAAATTCTAGCATTTGAACTCCGTCAAGTTCAACCGGGTTTTGGTTGCAATAAAATAGTCCTAATCTCGCTTTTTTATCAGTGGATAAATTAGTGATATTTTTTTTATCAAAAATAATATCACCCTTTTGAATTGCATAATTGTAGTGACCCATAATTGCTTTTAATAAAGAAGATTTACCAGCCCCATTAGGTCCTAAAACAGCTAAAACATCACCACTCTTAAGAGTAAAGTTGATATTTTGCAAATATGTACTGTTATTAATTGAAATAGCTAGATTCTTAACATGAAATGAATGCATAAATAGAAATATATATTTATATATTATATTAATTTTTATATTTGTAGTAATTTATGAATATAATTAAAAACAATTAATATTTATAGATAAGGTAAAAGTATATGAAACTTAAAAAAACATTAATGTCACTTTTAGCATTAGTTTCAGCTGGAATAGTTATTATTCCTGCTGCTACTTCATGTTCAGGAGTTAGTCAATCAATTATTGACAATTTAGTTAACAAGGGAGATTCAACTCAATTTGCTAATGGATACGATAATTTAAAAATGTTCCAACTTGGTATGAAGTCAAGTTCTTCATACAAAGCTTTTAAAGCAAAATTAGTTGATGATCTTTTATATGATTGATACAAAAGAAAATGTGATAGTGAATCATCATTTAAAGACAACTGAAGTGATTGAGAAAAGAACGCTAAGAAGTCATATGATGATAAAGTTTCTTCATACAAATCTAGTCATAAAAATGATTGAGAATATTATTTTCAAAATGAAGTTTTAGATCCAGTTGGTGGAACTAAAGATGCTTTTATTCGTAATGAAATGTGCAATAGCATTAGATCTGAATTTACAAAACTTGTATTTGCTTCTAAGGATTTAGCAATTGGTGCTGATAGTACAGCAGCAACTACTTATGATGAAAGAGCAAATATTATTAAAGATGGTAGTAAAGTAACTATTAACAATAGTGCTAACTGACCTAAGATGCATTTTTATAGCGAATGTGATCCAATGGTTAAGACAAATCCGCTACTAGCTAATGAATATGCTGTTATTCAAGAAAATGTTTTTAACATGTGAATGAAGGACATTAAGCCTATTTCTACAGCTGCATGTCTATGAAAATACTCTACGCCATCTTCGGGAATGGAATCTATTTATAACAAAGATAAAATTCCTGCTGATGCACAAAAATCTGGTGGAAGTAATGATGATGAAAAAGGCTGAGAAGCATCATACGAATTTCCAGCATTCCAGGCTCCTGCTGGTCCTTCTTCTTCGTCACCAACTGCAAGTGACAAATACTTTGACTTTGCTAACCAATGAGCATCTAATAATTTCATTGAAGGAACTGAAGGAAAAATTAACATTCCTATGAAATATACAGATGACCCTACTGCTACTTTAATGATTGCAGAGTCTAAGAATGTATATGATAAATGAGATTCATTCTTTGCAGGTACTGTAGCTGATTTGTGAGATGCATATGCAATGAATTCTGATAGTCACATCAAAAATGATCTTAAAAATGCCCCACTAATTACTCCGAAGTTTATTCAAGATACTGATATTCTAAACAATTTTTTCTTTAAAGCAGATGACACACTAACTGTTGAAAGTTTGGGTAAATATTTGATTGATTTAAATGATTTATATGAAACTAACGATAAACTTGGTAATAAATTTTCTAGTATGTTGTTTAATCAAACAACTAGTCCATATGCTGGAAGTACAACAGCTAGTGGAGTAAGATATGCTATTAATTCAGTTAGATTAACAAAAGATGCAGCAGCAACTGACAAATTACCTTACATTATGATTCGCGACACTTTTGGTGTTCATGTTATTGGTTTAGATTGTGCTGAATACATTAAAAAGAGTACAGATGTTTGAAAAGCTGAAGGCGAAGTATTAAAATTCCGTTCTTTAATGGAGGCTTCTGGTGCTAGTGATGAAGGAACCGGAATGGAATTAAGTTCTACACTTTCATCTTACTTTAGTGATAATTTAGATGATATTGTTTTAAAAATGTTAGCTGACGGAACTACCGCTCACAAAGACAAAACATCTGCTGATACAGTCAAAATTTTTGATGAAAAAGATGAAGTTTGAGATGGCAAATCTAAAGAACTTATTTTAGAGATTATCAAGAATGGTGCTGATTTCTACAGATATTATGACATTATTTCTACAATTGATGCAGCAAATAAGAAATTATTCGACATTAATAGTAAATATGTTAAAAACAGAATGATAAAAAAATCTGGAAATATTATCCCTGATATATATGGTAACGGCTTAGTCGTTGCTTTACCATTTGTTTTAGCTTCTGGAAATCCAGCAGATGCAAAAATACTATCTGAGACCGCTTTCTATAATGTTACTAAATTAACATATGGTTTTGACGTTAGTGAAATTAATCCAGTAGAGCTAACTGAACAAAACTTAATTAATGTAGAAAAAGATTTCACTTCTGCTATTGCTAAATGATGGTCAAATGATAAGGTAAAACCTACTCCATTAACCTCTACAAGCAGTTACCTAAAATATAGTGAGCACATTATCTTTGATCGTAATGATTCTAGTTCTGGTGATAAATATGCAGTTGATGCGGTTAATGCGTTATTTAATTCATTTGGATCTTCAAGCAATGATATTTCTAATATCATTAAGTATGATGCATATAGCAAATATGCTGCAAAACTTCAAAATCCAGTGGCCTTTGCTGATCCTTTGACTTCAATTTATGAAACCGGAAAAGTCCTAACAGACAACACTCCAATAACATATTACAAAAACGATGCTACTTTATCTACCGTTGAAGAATTTAAATCATTAGTTTATAGTTCATTTAAATCTAACTTTGCTAGATCAATTACTACTCATAGTGATTTATATAGTGATGATAGTGTAAACTATCAATTAACATTAGCTTCTTTACAATACTTAGTAAGTAATAATTATGAAAACTTATTTACATATTTAAAGAATGCTGTGCCTCAAAACACTCAAGCATATATTGTTTGAAACGAAAAAGACTTAATTAGTCCATACACTTCTACTTTCCAAGATAAATGCACAGATGTAGCCGGATTAAATAGTGTGTTCGGATATGTTTCAAATTACCAAGGTTTATATGACAAGTTATATCAAAGCACAAATATGGATAGTGATCCTGCGGTTGATAGAGGGTTTATCGCTAATGCAAACTACTATCACTTCTCAGATATGCCTTTCTTAGGCGCTGATTCAACAGTTACTTCAACTCAAGCTATGGGATTTGTTGGAATTCAAACAGCTACTTCAAATTCTGATGTTGATCCTGAAGTTTCAAATATCTTATTTAATAAGAGCAATTGTCATTTCTACAACCAAATTGGTACAAGTTCTAGTGAAAATCCTGCTGCTAATGGCGAAGGATGTCTATACCAATACGGTAGTAGAGAGAGAATTAAGAACTATATTAATAGTTCATATGATATAAACCAAATTAAATTGATTGCAACTAACATTCAAAATTGTATTCCTGATAATAATGACTACAACCAAATTGTAAGTCTTATTAACAGAGGTAAAAAAGTAGATGGTACAGATATGAAAACTGCACAGGATTACAAAGATGTATTACTTCCAGCATTTGATGACACAAACAATATTATTACTGATAATATGTTTAAAGGTTTTAACTTTAAAGTTGATAATTCAAAACCACAACAGCCAACATTAATTGGTTTAGGTGGTGTTCAATTAAAATCAAACAACGCGACTACAGGTTATGCTAATCAGTTAGCTTCAGGTGGATATGCTAGAACATATGCAATTCAAATTAACAACGATGATCTAAATTTTGATTTAACTAAATCTGATGAATTTGATGCTTTTTTAAAAACTATTGGTGGTAGTGTTGAAACAGGAGAAGAAATCCTTAACACAATTGCTGTTCAATATGCAATGAAATCAGAAGTTCAAGTAAAAGCTATTAAATCTGCAATTGATGACTTTGGTGGAAAAATCGTAGTTTATGATCGTAGATTAAATGATCAATTAGGAAGCAGTTGAGTTAAAAACTACAAAGACAAAAACTAAAGTGATTTAGCCAATAAATAATAACCGTCAAGAATTGCATCAATCTTGATGGTTATTTTTTTTGTGTATTCTTTACTATTTAAGAATGATAAAAGTCTAGCTTTACCACCACAAACACAAATATTTCTAATTTTATATTTGCTATTAGCATAAGCTATTATGCTATCTATAAAACCTTTTGTTAAATGATTGGCACCAGAAGCCAAAGCTTTTGGAGTATCATCGCCAAATTCAAAATAGTTATACATTGACTTACTAATAGCCTTAGCTGTTGTTAATTCTGTAGATTTGTTTAAAGAATCAAGCATTGAATATACAGATGGCGTAATCATTACACCATGGACTTTTTTGTTTGAAACAGAAACTGCAAAAGTGGCTGTACCAAAGCAAATACCAACTCCACTTTTAAAATTAGTTTTTATATATAATGCTAATGCTAAAATATCAGCACCAATTTCATTAATAGAAATTTTTCCTATATTTAAATGTTTTAAGAATCATTCATTTTGAAGAATGACGGGTTTTACTTTATAAAACTTACTTAATCTAGATAATAGCTTGTTGTTATAACTAGGTGCAACACTTCCTATATATATGGAAAGATCTTTATCTTCAACAATCGGAAGTTTTGTTTTATCTATTTCATCCTTCGGAAAGTTTACAAATGCAATTCTTTTGTTATTTTTATAGAACCCAAGTTTAATGTTTGTGTTACCAATATCTGCGATTAAAAACATAAAATAATTTTATTTCTATAAAATATATTATATGGATGCTAATATTGTCATATCGATTTTCATAGTATTATTAACGGTTTTAAGCTGTTTATTTTCTGGAAATGAAACATCAGTTACTAGTGTTAAGCCATACCAGTGATTAGCAAGAACTAATAATACTAATACCACTAGAACTAAATGTGTCATTAAAATATTAAATAATTATTCATTTACTATTGGATCTATTTTGATAGGTAATACTTTATCAAATATTATTTGTTCTTCATTATTAACTCTTTTAGTAGAAAACAATTTTGGTAATATTTACGTTGCATTGGCTACTGGAATCTTGTCAATTTTTGTTTTATTATTTTGTGAATATATTCCTAAAACATGAGCAAGAACTCATGCTATTGTGTGAATCAAAGCGTTTTGATGATTAATTATTTTCTTTTACATTTTATTTTGACCAATATGTTGAGTTTTTAATCGTTTGTTTTATCGTGAAAAAGAAGTTACTGCTAGTGAAAAAGACATTAATTATTTGATTAGAACTATTCAAAAAGAAGGAGTTCTTGAACAAGATGAAGCAATATTGGTAAATAATGCTCTTAGATTTGATGACATTACTATTGGATCAATAATGGTTCGTAAGTTTACTTATATTAACAATAACGATTCATTAGATGTAATTAAGAAAAGATTTATTAAATCAAACTACTCTCGTTTACCGGTTTTAAATTCTAAAAACAAAATTGTTGGATTTGTTTTAAGTAAAGACATTTTAAGAGCTTATGCCTTTGATAAAAAAACAAATGATACATTTGTATTAAAGGACTATTTAAAGAATCTTCATACATTACCTGATAAAGCAAAATTAGATGATGCATTAAGATTAATGCAAGCAACTAATACTCACATGATTGGCGTTATAAGCAGTAGAACCCACAAGATTGTAGGAATAGTAACTATGGAAATGGTTATTGAACAATTGGTAGGCTATATCTATGATGAAAAAGATAAAACTGGAGATATTCAAACTATTAATGCCTTTACATGAGTAGTAGACCCAGATGTAAATGCTTATATGTTTTTTAAAAAATATTTGAAGCTAAAAATTAACAATAAAAAAATCACTATTGAGACTTATTTAAAAAAGAAATTTAAATTCAAGCACAATATTAAAAAAGCATCGTATGAATGTGACAAATTTACAGTCACTGTTGTAGGAAGCAAAAAAGGTCAATCACTAAATTATGCAATAACAAAAATTTAATTAATTTATTTAATTAATTTTAAGTTCTTGTTCATCTCTTTAATAGCGTGTGAAGAGATATTGACCAATGAAGGATTAGAAATAAAGAAAATTGTTTCTAGTTTTCTATTTAATTTGTAGTTAGCTTGAGCAACCATTAACTCATATTTAAAATCATTAACATTTCTTAATGATCTTACTAAATATTGACACTTATTTTTCTTTGCAAAATCAATAGTTAATTTGTTGTTCTTAGCAACAATAACATTTTTAAGTTTTAATTTATCAATTGTCTTTTTAACGTTGTTGTATCTTTCATCCAAATTTGCTTGAGTTTTATCAACATTAATCGATACAACAACATAAAGCTTGTCAAATAGTTTGCTAGCTCTTTTTACAATGTCTAAATGTCCTTTATGAATAGGATCAAATGATCCAGGAAACATTGCTATTTTCATATTGAAATAATTATATAATATTTATATTATCAATATAAATAAGTAAAGGAAAAACACATGAGTTTTGTAGATAGTTTAAAAACAAAATTAGAACAATGTTCTAATAAACCAAGAATTGTTTATGCTGAAGGATGAGATGCTAATATTTTTGAAGCAGCTAAACAGTTAAAACAATCAAATATTATTATTCCAGTATTAATTTTTAGAACACGTAACGAAGTATTTAATGACATTAACGGTATTGAATACGTAGTTATTGATGAAATGGACTTAAGTAAATATGAAAATTTCTTATATGACTTAAGAAAGGCTAAAGGCTTAACTATTGATCAAGCTAAAACATTAGTTAGACAACCTAACTATTTGGCTAGTTTAATGGTTAAATTACAAGAAGTAGATGGTGAAATCTGCGGAATTCAATATTCTACTAAAGATACACTTAAACCAGCGCTACAAATTATTAAGACTGCACCTGGTGCTAAATTGGTAACTAGTGCATTCGTATTGGAAAAAGGTGAAGATAGATATATCTTTGGAGATTGCGCAATTAACATTTATCCAGATGCTGAACAATTAGCAAACATTACTTTAATGATTAGTCAATTTGCTAAAGATGTTGTAGGATTTGAAAATTTAAAAGTTGCAATGTTGAGTTATTCAACTGATGGTTCTGGTGCTGGTGAATCAGTTGACAAAGTCAAAAAGGCTTTTGAGCTTGTTCAAAGTGATCCTGCTTCTAAACAATTCGAAATTCATGGTGAAATTCAGTTTGATGCATCATTTGTTCCACAAGTTATGCACAAAAAAGCCAAAACTTTAAATTGGGATACAAATGCTAAAATCTATGTATTCCCTAATATTGATGCAGGTAATATCGGTTATAAAATTGCTCAAAGAATGGGTGGATACGATGCTATTGGTCCAGTGTTAATCGGATTAGATCTACCAGTTAACGACCTAAGTCGTGGTGCTTCAACTAATGATGTAGTTAAACTTTCTTACATTACTGGTTACCAAGCGGTTGTAAGAAAATCTAAATAATTAATTATTTAGATAGAAATGAAGTGCTGAAAACTTGCGTCAGTACTTTTTATTTAGTGTCGATAATAAAAAAATCTACTAGTCAATTGACTAGTAGATAATTTAAATTAGTTAAGTCTATTTAAGAGAAACAATCATTTGACCTTTTTTAACTTTACCTGTTTTCACTAAATTGATCTTGTTATTACCAATTGATTCGTTTAAAACAATAACAGGAGTGATTGTGTCTAATTTGTTTTTCTTAATTAATGCTAAATCAGCATCTACTAATTTATCACCAATCTTTACATGTTTACCAGCATTTACATAATGTTTGAAAACATTCTTACCAGAAAGTTTAACTGTGTCAATACCAATGTGAATTAGGATTTCTAATCCATTGTCTGCTTTAATACCAATAGCGTGGTTGTTAACTAATGTAATTGTACCATTAACAGGAGAAACAAATGTACCATTTGCTGGGATGATTGCAAATCCTTTACCCATAATGTCTTCACTGAAAGTTTCGTCTTTAACTTTCTTAGTAGATACTACTTGACCATCAACTGGAGCAAACATACTAAATGTATTTATCTTTTTAGCCTTAGTGTTTGTTTGTGCTTGAACGGGAGCATGAGCTGTTACATCAACTGTTGGAGCATTTCCAGCAATGATTGCTTTCATTTCGTTTTTAATAATATCTGCTTGAGTGCCAAATACAGCATATACAGATTGTTTAGAAGGATTTACAACACCTTTAGCACCTAAATTCATTAACTCTTGTTTATTAACTTTAGATGAATCTTTAACTTGTACACGTAGTTTAGTAATACATGCGTCTACGTTAACAATGTTTTGTTTGCCACCATATGCTTTAATGACAGCATTTGATAAAGTATTCATTTGTGAATTACCTTTATTGCCTTCTTTAGAAGCTAGGTAATCTTTTTTAGACAATAATTTAATTTCATTTCCTTCTCTTCCTGGAGTTTTAATATCAAATTTCTTAATTAAGAAATAGAATCCAAAGAAGTAAATAGGAGCTAATATTAGTCCAAAAATAATTGCTCAATAACAATTTGCACCAGCACCCATACCATCAGGTAAAGCACCATAAATCATAAAGTCTATGAATCCACCTGAGAATGTCATACCCATGTGTGCACCAACTAAATTCATCATTCAGAATGATACAGCACAGAAGAATGCGTGGAATCCTCAATATAATCAAGGAGCTAAGAATAAGAATGTAAATTCTAATGGTTCAGTAATACCTGTTAAGAAACTTGTTAAAGCAGCAGAACCAATAACAGATAAAGCCATCTTGCGGTTATTTCCTTCTTTAGGAACTACCATAATCATAGCAGCAGCAGCAGCTGGTAAAGCAAACATCATAAATGAATATTTACCTTGCATGTATTGACCAACGTTAACCGATCCATCACTTAACGCTCTAGACAATCCATCAAATGTTAATGTAATAGTTTTGTGGACACCGGATGCATTAACAAAATCAACACTTTTACCTGCGATTTGGAATAAGAAGAATCAACATGTTTGATCTCCTTGATATGGATTGTCATTTTTAATTTTTAGACCTTCAAAGATAAATTTAGATCAAGAATCATATGTAACACCACCACATATTATTGAGTCATAAGTAGCATTACCGTATGTTATATTAGTAAGTGAATCTAGGTTAATTTGTCCACCAACTGATGTATATCATAATGGTGTATAGAAAGCGTGGTGTAAACCAAATGGTACTAATGCACGTTCAATGTATCCAAAGATAAATGAGTTAAACCCAGCTGCATGTCTACCCATTTGTCCCAAACCTACACCCATGTAATATAGCCCCATACCAATACCTGGTCAAATTAAACCAAATAACATAGATAATGGAATCATTGATAAGAATGTAACAATAGGAATAAATCTTACACCAGAGAAGAACCCTAAAATTGTTGGTAATTGAATGTTTTTAAATTTGTTGTATAAGAATGCAGTAACAAACCCAACTGTTAAACCACCAAATACAGATGTACACAATGATTTGATGCCTACGTTATCAGTAAAGATGGCACCAAACATCGTTTTATCCAAATGATAAAACAAGAAATTATAAGATAAAGCAGCACCAGCAGTATCTTTCTCTGCAATAAAGATACATGCATTTTGCAATGCACAGAACACTATTCATCCAACAAATGATGATAGGCCGGCAACCCCAATGTCTCCTGTGAATGTAATTGCAATTGCTATAGCAAACAATACTGCTAAGTTTCCAAAGATTACATTTCCAGGAGCCTTAATTACTTCACCGAAAATTTTTAATGCACCATCAGATGCATTTGTAACAATTGCAGAACCAATACCAAGGAATAATCCAGCAATTGGTAACATTGCAATTGGTAACATTAAACCACGAGAAAGTTTTGCTACAAACTCTTTAAAACCACCGGAAGAACCTTCTTTTTGTTTCTTTTCACGATGTTTTGAGAAGAATTGAATTTTTTTCATTAAAAAACTCCTAATATATTAATATTGTTTAATTATATAAAAATAAATATGTTTAATAAAAAAACTCGCCGATAAGCGAGTCACTTTATTGAAGATCAGATGTATCTACTACAAATTTTCCACAGCTTACTAACGCAATTCCAGTAAAAAACAAAACAACCAAGAATAAAAGAATAATAGTTGCTTTATTCTTTTTGATTCAGCTCATGAATCAATTGCTATAAGCAATTTCGTTTTCTGAAACGGGATATTTATATGATTTTCAAAATCATATAAACATGGGAATGCATGCAACTAAGGCAACACTCCCCACAACAATAAAAGTTATTTGTTCTGCAGTCATGGAACAATATAGGAAACCTATATTAGTTTAGAAGATTTAAGAACTTTTTGAATTCCTGCAATAGCATCAGCTTCATCTAATCCTTTTGCTTGGATTTCAATTTTATTGTTTTTCTTAACACCTAACGCCATTAAGTTAATTAATGATTTTGCATTAGCAGATTTACCATCCATTACGATTTTAATATCAGATTTATATTTAGAAGCTTCATTAGTAATTTTAGAAGCTGGTCTTGCGTGTAATCCAATTGGATCAATGATTTTAACGTTGATTGATTTCATTTTGTTAATTAACCTCTAATAATACATTTATTATAACAAAGTATGAGATTTATCAATAAATTAAACTAAGAGAAGGATGCTATCAAAAAAGCGTTATTTAGTAAATAATTTGATTAATTTTCTACATAAAAAACAAAGTTATTTTTACTTATAACTTCATTAATCTTTTCTTTGACATAGTTTTGTTCATCTAAAGATAAATATTTAAAACAGTTATTAAAACAAATGATTTTATTTTTTTGCAAACATGTAAAGATGAAATTTATTATCTGCTTTTCATGTAAGTCATGTTTTTTCTTGGTTAAATCTAATTTAAAGAAATTAAATATTTCTTGGAACAATGCTTTATTAGAATTTATTTCATTCAGAATATAATCTTTGGATATATTACTATCAGGATTTATTTTTATAAAATTTGTTTTAAAGAAAGATTTATTTTGTTTAGATACACCATTAAAACCAACAAAGTTGTTACTTGACGCTAAGTCATTGTTTAAGATCGTGTTTCTTTCAACTTTTACTTTTTTATCTTTAAACAAAAATTCAATGCTAGTAATTTCATCGGTGTTTTTAATGTAGGAATCTTTTACCACATTAGATAAATTTACAAAAGATCAGTAAATATCTGACATCTTTTTGTATTCTTTGTTCTTTGTTGGGAAAGCAAAAATATTGTTAATTGCGCTACTAAACATTCCAAGTAATGAAACTAAAAACGTTAGTGTTCCAATGTTCATCTTTTGGTTGATCAAGTAAAACGCTCCAATAACAATAGTAAAAACATATATGATGTTGTTTGACAATGATTCAAATGATGTAACACTATTATCAAATAGTGACTTAGAAGTATAGATTTTTTCAAATTTAAAAAAGTTATCTTTATATTTCTCAATATTGAAATTTAATAATTCACTATTTTCTTCATTTAACATTGAATTCATTAGTAATCGTGATTGTTGATTATTGAAATTACTATTCTTGATAATTTCTATTAAATTCTTCTCTTTAAAATGGTAATTTAGAACCCCAAAGAACAGACTAATACAAACTGATATCAAACAAATTATTAAGAATAATGGCTTTATAAAAATAAGTATTATTAACGTTATTAAGAACATAATGCACTCTGTAATAAGACTTGCAATTTCAACAGTTAGAAAATTACCAATACTTACAATTGAAGAATCTAATAAATAGATTCCATTAGGATCAACCTTGTTTAACAAGGATAAATTTTTATTTTTTAACGAATCAATTAACTTACAAGTTAAATACCTAAAGTTTTGTTTAAATCTAATCAAAGAATAATGTCTAATGATGTAATTTGTAACAGTATTGAGTCCGACTATGATTGCAAAGATAAAACATAAGTAAATTAGGTTTTGTGTGGATTGAGAGTATACTGACAAATTCAATGTTCAATTTAAAATATTTGCAAATAGCGTTGAAAATCCGATTACACACATGTGTAACAATAAGCAAATCAACAGAAATTTCAAGTCAATTGAATACAAATTTATCTTTTGTTTATCATATTTTATTTTCACTTTTGATTTTGATACTTCAAAAACAATTCCTGCAAAATATTTTTTGAATTGATTGTAAAGCAATTGGTATTTTCCAGAATCAGAATCATACACCACAATCTCTTGCCTTGTTTTATAGATAATGATGTAGTGCATTAAATCATTTTTTTGGATTAGTAACGCATAATAATGATTATTTTTCAATGAGCAAAATTCTGATCATTCACATTCGTATGATTCAATATACAGACCAAATTTTTGACCTAAATTTTCAAAGTCAAAAATACTCAATCCATGATTAGTAATGTTAGCTTCATTAAGAATTTTTAATTTATCTGAGCATTTATAAAAATGTTTAACAAAACTATTAATCACACAAACGCCGCACTCATTAAGTGATTGCTGTTTAGTGACTTGCATAAAAACTATTTATCTTTTTTAATATTTTGTTTATTTAAACTGGCAGTCTTAATTTCATCAAATAGATCAATGTTATTCAATAAGAATTGCTTAGTAGCATCTTTTCCTTGCCCTATTTTTTTATCATTAAAGTAATATCAGGCACCACGCTTTTCTATTACCCCTGATTCTAAAGCAAAATCGATAATTTCCATAGTGTGGTCAATACCTTCATTGAAATAGAATTCAATGTATGCTCGATAAAGCGGAGCTGCTAATTTATTTTTAACAATCTTAGCACAACTCTTTATTCCTATACAATCGGTTCCTTTTTTAATAAGCTCGACTCTTTTTAACTCAATTCTTACCGATGAATAAAATCTTAATGCACGTCCACCAGTAGTGGTTTCGTTATTGCCGAACATAACTCCAATTTTTTCTCTTATTTGGTTAATGAAAATAATTGTAGTGTCATATTTAGCTAATAAATTTTCTATTAGTCTTAAACCCTTAGACATTAGTCTAGCGTGTAGGCCAATTGTTTGGTCTTGAATTTCTCCATCAATTTCTGCTTGTGGTACTAATGCAGCTACTGAATCAACAATGATTAAATCAATCATTCCTGTTTTAATCAATGCTTCTATTAGAGCAAACGCTTGTTCACCAGAATTTGGTTGAGCCAATAATAACTTTGTTAAGTCTATTCCGTTGGCCTCACAATACTTTGCATCTAATGAATGCTCTACATCAATGTAGGCACACTTGCCATTCATTCTTTGGCATGAAGCCACAGCTTGTAATGCAAGCGTAGACTTCCCTGAGGATTCATTACCAAAGATTTCAATAATCTTACCTTTAGGGTATCCTCCTACTCCTAAGGCTTTGTCTAACTGGATAGATCCAGTAGGGATCACATTGATGTGATCACCTTCATTAATCAATTGGGCGATAGATCCTTTACCGAATTGTTGCTGAATCTGTTTGATAGCTTCATCAAAAATTTTTTCTTCATTCATGTTTCTTTTCCTCCTACTTCCTAATAGTTCTTTTTTTTCGGAGAAATTCTTACTTTTATTTTTGATTTTCTTCATTTTTGTCTATCGTCTCTTATATTTTAAAGTGAATGAAGCTAAAAAAATTTTTTATTTTACATTCATTTTTTTAGATGTTTAGAACTTTTTATTGGTCAATTTTGAGATTCTAACTTCCTAAAATGTTAAAATATTGTTAGATGAAAAAGAATAATAAAACTAAAAATAAAGTTAATGAACAAATTTCTAATAGTGATTTAGAAAGGTTTATAGCTGAATTAGATAAAAACCCTAGATGCAAGAATAATCATTGTTGTGATGGAAATGGTGTTTGTTTGACAATTGAAGATTTAAACAAACTAAAATAATCTCTCTTAAACAAAATTTATGATCTTAAAAAAATTTTTATTCTTACAATAGTAAGAATACATTTTTATTTTTGTAAAAATTTTAAGTAATATCGTTCAAAAATTTGAACTATTTAATATGAGGAGACAGAAGTGCAGGTATAACTTACTGCACTCTTTCTTCTCAAGCGAAAAGAGGTGCAAATGAAATTTAAATATTTTTATAATTTGGCTTTATGCCCGATGGTTGGATTTGGTCCGCTTTATTCTAATACTAGTAATAGTCAACCTAAACAGGAACTAACATCAACTTTGATGAATGATGATGGTAATCCAACTAATCAAAGTTTAAATACCACTGTTAATCAAGTCCTGGCCTGACATGGTTCAGGATGGGACACAAATGTTAATGGTTTAAATTATAAAACCATAGATTTTAGTCAAAAAACTAAGAGAATCTTTATGTCTAAATCTATTGAAACAATAGATGGTCATGATTTTTTGATTAGTGCTGAACAAAAAACAATAGCTTCTCCAGACAGAAACACAGGAAGTTATCGCTGAGGGAATTGTAATTATGATTTATATGATAGAGTACAAGACTGAAAATTTGCATATGAAGATAATTTAAGAATAAAATCATCAGAATTAGGTGATGATTGAGAAATCTCTCCAGTAAATTTATATTTAACAAATTGTAATGTATGGCCATCAAAATCTAATTACCACTCAATTAATGGTAATGTAGTATTTCAAAATGGCTCTGACTCATCATATCTTTATCAGAATGCTAAAGATTTTAATTTAAAAGTAGGAGTAAGTCGAGATTTCTACAACAAGAGTTATCAAATGTATGGTATCCCACATTCCAAACTTAAGGAAGCTCAATATGTTTATGTAATTGATAACTTTGTAAGAAGATACTTATGAACGTTAAGGGGTGCCGAAACAACTCAAAAATATGCACTAGTATCTGCAGTTAATAATTCACAGATAAAAGTGAATTCATTTAACATTCATGATCTAATTTGTATGTGCAAACCAGATTATGCAAATGGAACTGTTGAAATTAAATTCAATAAAGAATTTATTGACTTGTCGAAAGAAATTGAAAAAACTTATGAAATGTATGATGAATATCAAGTAGATAAAGCAAGGAGTGATATTGCTTCTTTGATTCACTCAAGCTTAGAAAACTGTTATATTTGTTCTGATAATTTTGAATATATTTGAAATTTAATTAAGGATATGACCTCAATTGATGAAATTACTAATTTTGTGAAGCAAAATCCTTCAAAATATTATGAAACAGGGAAAAAGTATAACATTAAGTCAGGCGAAAGACCATATTCTACATTGCAATATTTAACAAAATTTGCCAACGTTACACTAAACTACCAAACACCAAGTGTGTCTAACCCCAAACTCTATACTAATGTTCAAATTAATATTTCTAACAATGAGTTAGAAAAAGGTAAAACAATAGTTCTAAACAAAAACGCTGATGGCGATTATGAATTAAAACTGAATTCATTACAAGAAAATGAATATTCAGATGTTGAAAATTACGTTGCGCCTGATAAAGCCACTGCTATTAGTGTTTGTGATGCTAACATTACTAACGACAATTTAACATATACATTAAAAAAACCAAGTGCTAATGCACTATATTTTGATGAAACTGATAAAACACATTCAACAAAATACGCTTATGACTTATCTGATTTGGATATTGTTAGTAAGTTTGTAAAAGTTTATGATAGTTATGGTGATTTAAAAGATGGATCTTTGCTTGATCCAAATCAATATGAAATTACTAGACATGAATTAGAAGGATGAGTGAAAATTAAAATCAATTTTAATGGTCAAGTTTTTGAAAAAAACATAACTGGTTTTAAAAAACAAGATATTAGTAAGCTGGAGTTTGATGCTAATAAATATGAAACAGAAATATTTGCGGAAAACATCAACAATGACTTAATTAGAAACATTCTAATTAGTAATGGATTTGATCCAAATATTGCAAAACAATGCGAATTTACTGTTTCTAAGATTGATGATAAAAATATTAATGTAGAAGTAAACGTAACCAATTCTTCAGAAAAAGAGTACATAGATTATTTAAAAAACAAAAAGATTAAAATTAAAAATTTTACTCCATATTTTATTCAACAAAATAAAAAAATTCCAAGGAAGTATCTATCTAAAAAGGCTTCTGAAATTACAAAAGAAATGTTTAAAGAAGATTTTATTAACATGTCGAATGAATTTAATAATATGAACAATTTAGACATTAAATTAAACGTAATTGACTCAAAGACACTGAATGCATATATTAAGTACAATGATTATTTAACTAAAGAAGATGTAGAGTTAAACTATCTATATTCTTTTAAAACTCAGGTTTCTTATACAAACTATATCTTGATCGGAGTAATAATAGTCGGTGCATTAATTCTATTTTTAGCAATGTTCACTTATAAAAAAGACAATAAACGTAAATACTAAATTAGTTCGCAAAAAGCTTTGTCATTTACTACTTTAATAATTTTTACTTTAAGCAATTGTGAATGTAAATTTTTGCAAGTTTTAGCATAAACTTTGAAAAAATAATTTGAATGCCCTTCTTGAATTTTCTTATCCTTTGGATTTTCAAAAATTACATCAACAGTCTTATTAATAAACTTGTTTAAATATTCATTTTTAATTTGTTTATTTAATTCATTTACTGCTATAAATCTTTTTTTAATAGTATTAGAATCAACTAAGTTCTTGTCTCTAGAAATTGCTGTATATTTTCTAACAGAAAACGGGAAAATATGCATATCTGCAAATTTAATCTTTTTAAGAGTCTTAATAGAATCCAAAAAGTCTTTATCAGATTCGCTGTTGAATCCAACAATGTAGTCTGTTGTAATAGAGACTAATGGATTCTTTTTTCTCATGTAATTTACTAAACTAATGAACTCTTTGATTGTGTATTTACGATTCATTGATTTAAGAACGCTGTCACTTCCTGATTGTAAACACAAATGGAATTGTTGCACAAATCTTGAATTGTTAGAGATCAAATCAATGATTTGTTTAGTAATCTGGAATGGTTCGATAGACGAGATTCTGATTCTAAAATCCCCTGGAATTTTATTGATTAGTTTTAGCAATTCATAAAATGAACATTTAGACTCATCCAAATACCCAGCGGTATTAATACCGGTTAAAACTATTTCTTTATAGTTTTTTGACAGTTCTTTGATTTCATCAATGATGACATTATGATCAAGCGATCTTTGTCTGCCTCTTGAAAAAGGAATGATGCAATAACTACACATGAAATCACATCCGTCTTGAATTTTTAAGAACGCTCTTGTGTTATCAATAAAACTGATGTTAGAGAAAACATCAAATTTATCTAAAACAGAAAAGTTTTCAACTTTATTAATTGGCTTATTTTTAAACTCTTTAATTAAATTAACAATGTTGTTTTTATATTTATTGCCAATTACAATGATGTTTTTAAAGTCTTTAAAATAATCGCTATTAGTTTGGCTAAAGCATCCCATTACAACTAACAGCGCTTTCTTATTTTCTCTCAATACTTTATTGATAAAGTATTTTGATTTAGCATCAGCTTTATTAGTAACTGAACAAGTATTAATTAAACAGATATCAGCATTAGATATTTTGTTAGTTTTAATAGCTTTCGCCTTAATTAAATCAGAAGTAATGCAGTTGGTTTCATATGCATTACTTCTACATCCTAAATTAATTGTGTAAAACTTTTTATTTTTCAGTTGCATCTAATAATCCTGAAGAGGCTTGAGAAGAAGCATCGCTAGTTGGCATGTCACTAACTGGTGTTTCTTCTTTGTTTTCTTTATTTACATCTTTACCATGTTTTCTCAAATAAACCGCTAAATCTATTTTATATTTAGCATAACGGTAAACTCCAATACCTAATAAGGTTAATATAGCTGTAACTATTAGTCCAGCTAAAAAGAAAGCATCAGTATGAGAACCGTTTTTAATAGCTATTTGATAAAAGAACAGATAAACAATACTAAAGATGATAGAAAATGCAATAGTAGCAATTCCACCAAAGTAAATATTAAAGTTCTTTTTAGGAACATGGTATTTTAGTAAACTAAAATCTTTTGTATCTAAATAAACAAAACCAATTAAACACCCAATTGCTATCAAAGAACAAATTAATGAAGGAAGATAGTAAATTTGAGAAGAGATTACTTCTTTTCTAATTAGTATCCACGTAAGAGCAACACCAAATACTACCAAAAAACACGCACCTAATAATAGATATCAAGTTCATGATAATGAAATAGCGTTATCATCTTCCTCTGGTTGTTGTACAGCGTTTGGCTGATTCATTTTTTGTTCCATATTCTTATTTAATAATTTTATCTAAAATAGCATTAATAAATTTCTTATCATTTGCTTCACAATATTTACCAGCAGTAATTAATGCTTGATCAATAATTATCTTTTTATCTAATTGAGAAACTTGCGATTCACAATAAGCATTAATTAAAATAGCCTTAGTAACTTGAGGGATTCTTTCTCAAGTTCAATTCTTTACTAATTGATTAGTAATGATTTGTCTAACATCATTAATGTTATTGGCATAGAACTCAATGACTTTCATTTGAGCAGCATCAAAGTTATATTCTTCAAAAGCAGTTTTGATGATTAACTGGGGATTGGTTTGGTTAATCATTAAAATTTGATAAAAATAATGAAAAACTTCTACTCGTTTGACTCATTGATTTTTAATAGCCATATTAATCTAAAATGATGATTGAAAAATAATTAGTAATATTTAAAGCAGCACCAATTGATTTCTCTAAAGACTTTTGGAACTTATTGATATATTCAATGTGGTCAATAGAAGGATTGCTTTTCTTTAAATATATGTAAAAAGTAATTAAACCTTTTACATTCTTTCCAAATTTAATGTCCACCATCTCATATAAAGATAAAGCTTTAGTGATACTTTTAATAGTATTAACTATAACTTCTTTTGTGATGGTGATTGAACCAATATTATTGTGGAAAGTGTAACTCATTATTTGTTTTCTCTTCCTGAATATTCACCAGTTAAAGTGTTAATAATTACTTTATCACCAGTTTTAATAAATTGTGGAACTTGAATTTCATATCCAGATTCTAATCAAGCTTTCTTTTGCACTGATTGAACTGTGTTACCTTGAACAGCTTCTTCTGCATCTTTAACAACACAAACAATCTGATCAGGTAATTGGATACCTAATAATTCATCTCCATATTTTTGAACACGAACTTCAACACCTTCGTTTAAGAAGTTTTTTTCTCATTCCATTTTTGATTTAGGAATTTCGATTGTTTCATATGTTTCGTTATCCATAAAAACAAAGTTGTTTCCATCATCATAAGAATAAGTCATCTTTGTAGTTTCAACAGATGCCTTTTCAAGTTTTTCACCTGTTAATACTTCAATAGTAATAGAACCTGTTCTTAAGTTCTTACATTTACATTTAACAATACCTTCTCTCATTGCAGTTTTGTTAAATGAATTTTCAATAACCATAAAAATATTACCGTTTCTTAGAAACGTATTTCCTGGTCTTAAATCTTTTGCATGGTATATTTCTGCCATATTAATTCTCCTAATCTATATTTATAAGCAATTCTTTGAAAATATCAAAACCTATTTTAATTTTATCAATAGAAGTTTTTTCGTCAGGACTATGCGCACCTGTAATGTTAAACCCAATTGAAATGGCAATAATGCTAGGATATTTTTCGATAATGACACCCGTTTCTAATCCACCTTCAGTTACCATTGAGGTTGGCTCTTTGTTAAACATTTTGTAATATGTTTTTTTAAATATATCCTCTAATGGGTTTCCGTTAGGACATGGAGATCATTCTGGATAATCATCAAGTTTTTCATAGGTGTAATCAGTATCGTGGAAAGCAGATAATACTCTATCTTGAATTCTATATTTCAAGTTATGGAATAATGATCTTAATAGAACATCAGCTGTAATAGAATTTTCCTCAGTTTTAACAACACCTCAGTTTACTGAACCATCAGAAACTTTATATTTTTCACTTAATGAGTAAACTCCATAAACCATTGCGTTGTATGATTCAATTAATTTATCAGAAATATCTTGTTGAATAGGATCTAAACTTGAACCTTCTTCAAAGAACATCTTAATATTCTTTTCTAAATCAAAGTATTCAATTTTGATAGCTTCAAAAGATTCTGTGATCATTTTCTTAATTACTTCTTCATCTTCTGGCCTAATAGCAAATGAAGCACTGCAGAAACCTGCAATAGCATTTTTAAGAATTCCACCATTTGCTTCAATCAAAGCAATCGGATATTTATTTTTAATCATTTTCGCAAATTCAAACATAAGTTTGTTTGCATTGACTATTTTGCTTCTAATAACATTTCCTGAGTGGCCTGAAACACCATCTTTAATGTTAATCTTAATGTGTTTAGATAAAGTTGGATTTGGCCGTCTTTGAAACTTATGAGTGATAGCCATATCAATTCCACCTTCAGAACCAATACAGAATGAATCTGTATCTTCATTATCTAAGTTTAATAAGTATTTAGCTTTTAACACTCCCTTAGGAAAGTAAACAGCGCCATGCATGTTTGTTTCTTCACTAACAGTGATTAAACATTCGAGTGGACCATGAACAATACTTTTATTAGTGAATACTTCAAGAATAGTAGCTACACCTAAGCAGTCATCTGCACCTAATGTAGTATCATTTGCTCTAATTCATCCATCTTCAACGATTAATTCAAGAGGATCTTTTAAAAAGTCATGGTTTGAGTTAGATCTTTTCGCACAAACCATATCGCTATGAGCTTGTAAACAAGTAACTTTTCTATTTTCATATCCAGGAGTTGCTTCTTGATAAGCATAAATTGTTCCATCAGGATACATGATTAATTCTTTACATACTGGTTTTAATACATCTGCAATGAATTTACTAATTTCTGCTTCATTGCCTGAACCATGAGGAATATTGCATAACTTAGCAAATCAAGTTAGTAATCCCTTTGGTTCATATTTCGATAATAAATCTATATTGTTTTGTTTGATGTCTGACATAATGTACCTCTATGATTTTGATTATATGTTTAATATAAATATTATTTATATATTTTTAATATTAATATTTCATATACTTATTAAAATAGATATATGAGATATTCTCAAAAGACTCGTCCTTGAATAATTACAGTATCAGTAGGAGTATTGGTTCTACTATATTTTTTAATTATTTGATTACTAGTTGGAGAAATTAATTTATGTGATAAATTTTATATAGTTCCTGTTAATGGAGAATTATGACATGGAAAAATCAGTAATGACAACATTGATTGGTTATGAAATAGTTTTTCTAAATGAATTAATGTTACCAAACAAGATCTAATTGATTATGCCAAAGATCATCCTGATGATGTTGCTTCATTGCATGCATCAGTGGCTGTATTTAATCCAATTGTGTTAGTTTATATTTTTGGTGGAATAGGGATAGCAATAATCTATCCATTTATTTTTAAATGATTAAAAATTGGTAATTATGATATCTTACCGTTTTCAATCACTACTGCTATTGTTTGTTTGATATTTTTTGTTACTGCATTAATCCCAGCATGAGTTAATGTTAATGATTTTTGAAGAGAGTTACTGAGGTTAGCAATCTCAGTATTCTGTGGATTTATTTGTTTCTTCTTTATTAACTGGATAGTTAATAAATTTTACATTACTAATAATAATGCTCAATTACTAGCTAATGAACTTAAAGTGGAGAAAAAAGCTAGTGATGTTTATAATAATGATTTAAGAAAAATGGTTGACGATTATCGTCAACAAGATCATGATTATGTTGATCTTGATGATTTAAGTAAGAAGAAATAATGCAGTTTATTGATGAATGTGTACTAACTTTAAAGGCTGGTAATGGTGGAAATGGTGTGGTTGCTTGAAGAAGAGAGGCACACTATCCTGAAGGTGGACCGTGAGGTGGTAATGGTGGAAATGGTGGAAGCGTTATCATCATTGGAGATCACAACATTGGGACATTATTTGATTTAAGAAACAAAAAGAATATTTTTGCTCAAGATGGTGAAAATGGTGAAACTAAAATGGCTTCAGGCAAACAAGGAGAAGATTATTACATTAAAGTTCCTTTAGGAACTTCAATTTATGATTTTGAAACAAAAGAATTAATAGTAGATATCTTAAAATCTGGACAAACATATACTATTTGCAATGGTGGAAAAGGTGGACACGGTAATGCATATTTTAAATCTTCGTTCAATAAAGCTCCAACATTGTTTGAAAACGGTGATTTAGGTGAAGAAAGAAAGATTGAACTTAAACTTCGTTATGTTGCAAATATTGGAATAATTGGTTTTCCAAATGCTGGTAAATCTACATTAGTTTCTGCATTATCTAATGCAAGACCTAGAATAGCAAACTATCAATTTACTACTTTAGTTCCAGTGTTAGGAACTGCTCAAATTAAAGATAAAACTTTAATATTTGCTGATATTCCTGGATTGATTGAGGGAGCAAGTGATGGTAAAGGATTAGGCCATGATTTTTTAAAACATATTGAAAGATGTCAAATGCTTATTCATCTAATTTCATTGGATGAAGTTGATAACGCTGATTTATTTGAAGCATACTCAACAATCAACAATGAATTATCAAAATACAACCAGGCATTGATTGAAAAGAAGATCATTGTTGTTTTGAATAAATGTGATGTAAACCCAGATGAAGAAAAGACTAAGAGATTTATTAAAGAATCTAAATTAAAAAATGTTTTAGTTGTTTCTGCTAAAGAAAAAATAAACCTTGATTCTCTAAAAGAAGAAGTTTACAAAATCTATTGTGAACAAGAAATTATCAACCAAAAGAATTTAGAATTAAGAATTTCAGATACTCAAGTTATTGAAGTAAAAAAACAAAAAGATTATAAACAGGATTTAAAGGTTACTTTAATTGATGATCATGTTTGACAAATTGAGTCAGAGTTTTTAAAATATTGAGCTCACAAAATACCATTAACCACTAAGGACAATATAATTAGATTTAATCAAAAAATGTTATCAATAGATGTTGAAAATAAAGCAAAACAATTAGGAGCTATCAAGGGAGACACTTTAAAAATTTACGATTTAGAGTTTGTAGTTGATTAATATGAATAAGTATCAAAAATACATTAAATATTTAGCAAAATGAATCACAGATTATGTTAATAAATATCATTTAAATGGCGTAATTGTTGGTGTTTCTGGAGGAATTGATTCTGCTGTAGTTGCTGGAATTATTGATAAACACACGAACATTGAAATGGATTGCGTTTACATTAATATTGGTAATTCATTACTTGATGATAAATGTATCAAGCAACTAAATAAATATTTAAAAACAAACATTAAAGCTTTAAACCTTGATAAAGAATTTTCAATGTTTAAAAATTCATTAAAAATTAAACAAAGTTTGACTATTTCTAATTTAAAACCAAGAATTAGAATGATGACTTTATATGCGATTGCTTCCGAAAAAAAATATCTTGTTTTAGGTACATCAAATGCTGATGAACTATATTTAGGTTACTTCACTAAATTTGGTGATGGCGGATGTGATTTGATGCCTTTAGCGCATTTAAATAAACATCAAGTATATGAAATAGCTAAAGAACTTAAAATTCCTAAGATCATTATTGAACGTGCACCAAGTGCTAGTTTATTTGCAAATCAAACAGATGAAAGCGAAATGGGCATTACATACAAAGAAATTGATGCATATTTAACTGGTAAGAAAACTTCTGATAAATCTAAAAAAATTATAGAAAAATTGCATACGGTTAATTCCCATAAATTAGTGATGCCTGTTAAACCAAATAAGAAGATTTAATTTTTATTTAGGAGTTTTAAATAAAAAAGTGCAACTAATTTTAATCGATGACACTTTGCATTGTTTTTATAATTTTTTATTTACTTTAACTTATGTTTATAAGAATAATTTTTATTTTTAATATAAAATAATATTTATATATATTGTTAATTAACCCACCATGCTAAGAAAAGTCAAAAACGGAAGAACATTTGGAGATGTTCTTTTAATTCCAAATTATTCAAATGTTATTCCACGTGATGTCTGCGTAAAGACTAAACTAACTAAAAAGATTAGTTTAAATATGCCTATATTATCAGCAGCTATGGATACTGTTTCTGAAAAAGAAATGGGTATTGCTATGGCTCTTAATGGAGGCGTTGCTTTTATTCATAAGAATCTATCTATTGAACAACAAGCAGCTATGATTAAAGGTGTAAAAGATCATAAATTTGATTCTAAAAAATATCCTGATGCTTGTGTAGATTCGAAAGGTAGATTGATTGCTGGTGCTGCAATTTCTATTGCTAACAACGTGTTAGATAGAGTAAAAGCATTAGTTGAAGCTGGTGTTGATGTTGTTTCTTTAGATAGTGCTCACGGAGATTCATACAATGTTATCTCTAAAGTAATTGCTATTAAAAAAGCTTATCCTAAACTTCAATTAATTGCTGGTAATATTGCTACTAAATCTGCAGCAAAGCATTTAATTAAAGCTGGTGTAGATGGATTAAAAGTAGGTATCGGTCCCGGTTCTATTTGTACTACTAGAATCGTTTCTGGTGTTGGTGTTCCTCAATTAACAGCAGTAGCATCTGTTTATTCATATGCTAAACGTAAACATATTCCAATCATTGCTGATGGTGGTATTAAATATTCTGGTGATATTACTAAAGCTATTGCAGCTGGTGCAGACTCTGTAATGCTAGGAGGAATGCTAGCAGCAACTGATGAAGCTCCTGGAAAAATCATCAAAGTTGGCGGTAAGAAATTTAAATCATACGTTGGTATGGGTTCAATGATTGCTATGAAACGTGGATCAAGTGATCGCTATTTCCAAAACAATCAGGATGTATCTAAATTAGTTCCTGAAGGTGTTGAAGCTAAATTGGCTTACAAAGGTTCAGTTGAAAAAATTCTTTATCAATTAGTTGGTGGATTAAGAAGTGGTATGGGTTATTCTGGTGCTAGAACCATTGAAGAACTAAAGAAAAAAGGTAAATTTGTTAAGATTACTATTTCAGGATTCAATGAATCTCACGTTCATGACTTAGACATTGTTGAAAAGGCTCCTAACTACCATGGAAAATAATAAAATTATTGTTGTTGACTTTGGAAGTCAATATAACCAATTAATTGTTAGAAGAATTAGAGACTTAGGTGTTTATAGTGAATTAGTTCCTAATTCAATTAAGGCTGATGATATTAAAAAAGACGAGAGCATTATAGGTATTGTCTTTTCTGGTGGCCCTAATTCAGTCTATGAAAAAAAATCACCAAGCATTGATAAAAAAATCTTTGATTTAGGTTTACCTATTTTAGGAATTTGTTATGGCGTTCAATTAATCAGTCATCTAAATGGTGGTAAAGTAGTTTCTTGCTCTAAAAAAGAATATGGCAAAGCTACTATTTCTATTTTTAAACAATCTTTAATTACTAAGGGTTTATCAAAAACTGAACAAGTATGAATGTCACATGGTGATCAAGTTGATAAATTACCGAAGGGATTTGTTAATAATGCTAAATCTTCAACTTGTAAATTTGCTATTATTTCAAATGAAAAAAAGAAACAATATGGTATTCAATTCCATCCAGAAGTAGTTCATACTTTAAAAGGCAATAAGATATTAAGTAACTTTATCTTTGGTATTTGCAAAGCAAAGAAGAATTGAAACATGGATGCATTCATCCAAATGGAAGTTGAAAAAATTAAAAAAACTGTTGGTAAGGACAAAGTTATTTGTGCTTTATCAGGTGGAGTCGATTCGGCAGTTACTGCCGCTATTATTGCTAAAGCAATTGGTAATCAACTTACATGTTTCTTTGTTGATCATGGATTATTAAGATGACATGAAGCAGAAGATGTTGTAGAAGCATTTAAGAAAAACTTCAATGTTAAATTCTTAAAGATTGATGCTAAGAAGATTTTCTTAAATAAATTAAAAGGTGTAAGTGATCCTGAAAAGAAAAGAAAAATCATTGGTAGTCTTTTCATTGATATGTTTGAACAAAACGTATCTAAAAAAGTAGGCATTAAGTGATTAGCACAAGGTACTTTATACACTGATGTTATTGAATCAGGAACTTCAACAGCTCAAACTATTAAATCACATCACAATGTTGGTGGTTTACCTGAAAGAATGAAGTCTAAATTAATTGAACCTTTAAACATTTTGTTTAAAGATGAAGTTAGAGAATTAGGAAGAAAACTGGGTTTACCTGAAAAAATGGTTAGCCGTCAACCATTCCCTGGTCCTGGATTAGCTATTAGAACATTAGGTGAAATCACTGAACAAAAACTAAATTTAGTTCGTGAATCTGATCGTATCCTTCAAGAAGAAATTGCTAATGCTAGTCTAAATAAATCTATTTGACAATACTTTACTGTTTTACCTAATGTAAAAACAGTTGGAGTAAAAGGTGATGGAAGAAGCTATGAAGATGTTATTGTAATTCGCGCTGTAACTTCAATTGATGGAATGACTGCTGACTTTGCAAAAATTCCTTATGACATTCTTCAAAAAATATCTACACGAATTACAAATGAAATTAAGGGAATTAACCGTGTGGTTTATGACATTACTCAAAAACCTCCTGGTACAATTGAATGAGAATAAAATATGGAACAAATTAAAAAGAAGAAAAAATATTTTAACAAAGTTATATGGAGTAATTTAGCACTAACTTATTCCATTATTTTTTTGGTTCTTACATGCACATGTAGACAAAAAGCATTTGGTGGAGATTCAACTAAATTTATTGCAAATATTTCTTTTGCTTCAGTAATAATTGCCGCTTCATTAGCTTGCTTAATACTATTTGCAGTATTAAACTTTAAATCTTGTAAAGACCGTTATTCAAAGAATACAAATATTCTTATTTGTTTGTTATCTTTAGTTCCACTTGTTGGAGCAATATCTTGTTTTATTTTTAAGTTTATTGAAAACAGAAAAGATCCAAATCGTAAAGCATATGCTCCAAGCGCATATGTAATACTTTTCTATTTAATATTATTTGTTGCTCTAATTGTATGAATTATTTACTTAGTCCATGGAAAAATTCAGACCGGAATAGATGATGATGGAAAACCTATATATGGAACTGTTCCTGGATTATTAGATGTAATTTGGGCACCAATTGCTGGATTTGCAGATGCTGCAGATTTAGTTGTATTCTTATTAGTAATCGGTGGATTTTTACAGATAGTAAATACGTCAAAATCAATTGAAGCTGGTGTAAGTACATTAATTAAAAAAATGAAGGGTAGGGAAATATTACTTGTACCATTAATAATGTTATTTTTCTCAATTGGTGGAACAACATTTGGAATGTGTGAAGAAACTCTTCCATTCTACTTAATTCTTACTCCAGTATTCCTAGCTGCAGGATTCGATACATTAACAGCTATATTTACAATATGTTTTGGTGCAGGTATCGGTGTTGCTGGTTCGATATTGAACCCATTCTGTATTATTCCTGCAGTAGAAGCTGCTGGTGTTGATGGTTTAACAACATCAACAGGTATTGCATGAAGAGCAATTATATATCTAGTATTAGTGATTGTTGGTATTGCTTGTGTAACTTATCATGCTTATAGAGTTAAAAAAGACCCAAAGAAGTCTATTGTTTATGATTTAAAAAAAGAGCATTCTGCTCATTTTAAAATTGGTAGTTCTGAACAATATCCATTAACTACACAAAGAAAGGCTATTCTATGAATTTTTGGTTTTACCTTCTTGGTAATGATCATAATGGTAATTAATTGAGAAGGTTTGATTCCAGGATTTACTGGTTTTACTTGATTTAACAATTGATTAGTTGATAATCTCCCATTTATTTCTAGTAATCTAGGTCCAATTGGTAGTTTTGGATTAGTGTCAATGACATTCTTATTTTTGTTCTCTGCAATATTGGTTGGTATCATTACTTGAACAAGTGAGCAAAACTTTTTGCAAAACTTCTTTGGTGGTGCAAAAGACTTTATCGGTGTTGCCTTTATTATCGCAATTGCTAGAGGACTTTCATTAATATTAATGAACTCAGGAGTAAACTCTATTATGATTGATGGTTTATCATTATGAATGAACAAGTTAAATGCTCAAGTAGCAATCCTATTAATCTTTGGTGTGTTTGTTATTCTTTCGTTTTTAATTCCATCAACTTCTGGTTTTGCTGGAGCTGTATTCCCTACAATGGGCCCTACAATTGCTCAAGCAAATATTACCGGGCTAACCGTTAGTGGATCAATTACTACATTTTCATTAGCTAATGGATTTGTAAACTTATTCTCACCAACAGCAGGACCATTAGTTGCTGGATTAGAGTTATGTAAAACCCCACTTAATACCTTCTATAAAGGTTCATGAAAGATATTAGGAATATTGTTAGTAACAATCATAACAATGCTATTAATTGGTACATTGTTACCTAATAATTTGTTCTAAAATATCAAGTAGTTAGTATTGATATCTAACTTTATATAAATATAAACCACAACCAGGAGCCTTAGTAATGCAGGCTCCTTTTTTTGGTTTATTTAGAAGGTTTCTAAAATCTTCAATTGTCTTTTTTGATTCGTTTAAATCTAATAATGAGCCGACAATCATTCTTACTTGGTTTCTTAGAAAACCGTTGCCATTAACTTCTATACATAAGTATTTTTTTCTTGTATAAAACTTGATGTAGTTAATAGTTCTTACAGTGTCTTGTATTTGACTAGTGCTAAAGGATAAGAAGTTATGTTTACCTATTAATAGTTTTGCTGCCTTCTTTAATAAAGGCACGTTAACTTTTTTATTGTAGTTATAAACATAGTCATTAGTGAAAATATTAAACTTATTTTCATTAATAACATAAATGTATGTCTTATCTATTGCATTAAATCTAGCGTTAAAGTTATGATTAACTTTTTTAATAGATTTAATCCTAATAGATTTAGGCAATAAGTTATTAAGGCTAATAATAAAGTTTTTAGGATTCATTAATTTACCTTCATATGAAAAACTAAAGACTTGGTTAATAGCATGAACATAAGCATCAGTTCTACCTGATCCATAAATCTTAATAGATTTATTAAGTAGTTTATTTAGTGCTTCTTCAATGGTTTGTTGAACTGAAATATCATTAGGTTGTTTAGCTCAACCGTGGTAGTAACTACCATCATAACTTAAAGTGACTTTATATGTCATTATCCTCAAATGGTAATAGTTTCTGCTCAATTAAATGGAGCGAATACACATTTAGTAGCAGCCATCATGATCATGAATCCAAGCATGAATGCTAATAATGTAAATAGAATTCATTCATATCATTTAATTGAGAAACTTCTATATCTAGTTCTAGCATATCTTGGGTTATAACTACGAGCTTCCATAGCATTAGCTAAATCATCTGCTTTGTGGAATGCTACTGAAAACATAGGAACAACTAATGAAACTAACGCTTTAATCTTATCTTTAAAGTTACCGTAGGAGAAGTCAACACCTCTTGATGCTTGAGCCTTTAGAATTTTTTCAGATTCTACAAGTAATGAAGGAACGAATCTAATGGCAATAGATATAGTCATTGATCATTCGTTAACAGGAACTTTAATATATCTTAATGGAGATAGGACATCTTCAATAGCAAATGTTAATTGAACAGGAGTTGTTGTTGAAGTTAAAATGCTTACAATAGTAATCATTAAGAAAATCTTAATAGCGATGTATAAAGTATTAAAACATACGTCTGAAGATAAACAATATCAAGTTCTTTGATAGTATAGGTAGAAATGCATTCCGTATTTATCTGTTATTGTTTCATATGAATAACCGTTATAGGCACCATTTCATAAAGCATCAGATGGTTTTATTGTAAATACTCTATCAGTAATTAAATTTCCTCCTCACAAAAAACCATGCATGAAATGGTGATCACCATGAATAATGTTGTTGACAGGATTATCAATATTTGTAATTACATTATCTAATGAGCCAATTCCACCACAAACAAACGGAATGTTGTCAATTTGTAAGAATGCAGGAGTCTTGAAAGCAATCCAGTTAATTACAAACAAGATGATCATCATGATGAAAATAGATTTAAGAATATTCTTCATCATTCTTCACGGCAATTTAGAAGCAAATCACAAACTCATTACTAAAATAAATGTAACAATTTGACCTAAAAAACCAATTGGTAAGAAGATCATAACAACAATAAAAACAACTGCAATCAGTTTTAATGAAGGGTTCATGTCATGAACAAATGACTTATTTTTTACAAATGTAGAAAAAGCATTCATTATTTCTTCCTACCTCCTTTCATTATTTCATAAATACCATTTGCTAGTTCATCAGCATTACGTGGTTGTTCATCTAATAGTTTAGTATAAACTGGATCAATCTTAATTAATTGTTCAATAGTCTTGATAACCTTTGGTTTATCAAGATAATTCTCTTTAATTAATTCATTATTAGTAAATACTTCATATGGTGTACCAGAAGCTAAAATTTTACGATTACCAATAACCATTACATCATCACCGATTTGTAATACTTGATCCATTACGTGAGTAATGACAAAAATTGTTTTACCTGAGTTCTTTAAATCTAAAATGATTTTCATCATTTCTTGTTCACCAGCTGGATCAAGTCCTGCGGTAGGCTCATCAAAAATTAAGATATCTGGTTCGATAGCTAAAATACCAGCTAATGCTACTCTTCTTTTTTGACCACCTGATAAGTTAAAAGGAGAACGTTGTAAGAATGAATTATCTAAACCTAGAAGTTTTAGATAATATCTTGTTCTTCTTTTTGCTTCTTCTTTAGATATCCCTAAATTAACAGGACCAAACATGATGTCTTTTTCAATTGTTTCTTTAAACAATTGATATTCAGGGAATTGGAAAACCATTCCAACTTTTTTTCTTAATTTTTTAATGTTTTTAATTTTTCTTTTATTACCTAAAATAGATAAATCATCAATGTAAATATCACCATAACGTGATTTCAATAAACCATTAAAGTGAGTTAATAATGTTGTTTTCCCACTTCCTGAATTTCCGATAACAAAATGAATTTTGTTTGGTTCAAATTGCTTAGAAAAAGTATCAAGCACAATTGTTTGTTCGGGAGTGCCTTCATCAAAAATAATCTTTAAATTTTTAACTTCGATTCTCTTACTTTTTGATTTCATACAATTGGTTAATTAGATTATCTAATTTAAGACTAGGCTTAATTCTTGAATCTAATTCAGCTAGTTTTTTAGATAAGTTTAAGTTAAAAGGAATGTCTAATTGAATTTCTTTTAGAAATTCTTGATTTTCAAATACTTGTTGTGGTGTACCAATAATTTGTAATCTTCCACCTTTTAAGATAATAACTTTGTCTGCGTTGACTACTTCTTCCATGTCGTGAGTAATTGAAACAACAGTCTTGTGGAATTTATTTTTAAGAATTAACATTAATTCTTTTAAGTCTGCTTTACCTTTTGGATCAAGCATAGAAGTAGATTCATCAAAAATAATAACCTTAGGGTTGATAGCCAACACTGAAGCAATAGCTACTCTTTGTTTTTGACCACCAGATAACTTAGCTGCATCAAGTTTTAGTAATTTTGTAATATTAACAGCTTGAGCAACTTCTTTAATAATTGGTCACATTTTGCTTGGCAAGATTTTACGGTTCTCTAATCCAAATGCAATATCATCTTCAGGAGTTAAACCAATAAATTGGTTATCTGGGTTTTGAAAAACAATTCCAATGTTATCTCTTAAGTGTTTTAAGTTTGTTTGATTAATTTCTTGATCAAATAATTTAATAATACCTTTTTGAGGTTTTAATAAACCTGTAAGCACTTTAGACATAGTTGATTTTCCACTACCATTATGTCCAATGACACACACGTATTCATTTTCATAAATACTAAAAGAAACATCATCAAGATTGATCATGTCTGGGGTGTAACCAAAAGTAATATGAGAAAATTCAATTGCCTTCTTTGGTGCCATAAACTTTAATAATTATAAATTAATTAATAATTTTTAATTAATATATAGTTATTTTTTAATTTCTAAGTGTAAATCGTTAAGAGCTGATGAATCAGCTTTTGATGGTGAATCCATCATTAAGTCATTACCATGACTGTTCTTAGGGAAAGCAATAACATCTCTAATGCTTTCACTATTAGTTAAGATCATTACTAAACGATCTAATCCAAATGCGATTCCGCCATGAGGAGGGACACCATATTTAAATGCTTCAAGCATGAAACCAAATTTTTCTTGAATTTGTTTTTCACTTAATCCTAAAGATTTAAACATTCTATCCTGGATAGTACGATCAGTGATTCTAATACTTCCTCCACCGATTTCAAATCCATTTAAAACAATGTCATATGCACGAGCATAAGCGGATGCATGATCTTTATCAAAAGTATCTAAACAATCATGATTAGGAGAAGTGAATGGGTGGTGAGCTGCAACATATCTATCTTCTGTTTCACTATATTCATATAGTGGTCAATTAGTAACTCAACAGAATTTGAAATCTTTTGGATCTTTTAAATTCAAAATAGTTCCTAATTGATTTCTAACCGCTCCTAGACATTGGTTAACAACATTTAATTTATCAGCTACGATAAATAAAGTTCCTGATTCATAACCATGATTTTTAAAAATAGATTTAATGATATCGTGTTCAATAATGTTTTTAATTGAACCAGATACTTCACCATCTTTCAATGTTAAATAAATTAAATCAAATGCTTTATTATCTTTAGCAATTTTTCTTAAAGATTCAATTTGTTTTTTGTCAATTATCTTATCAGTGATGATGTATTTAATAACATTATTGTTACTAATAGCGTTAGTAAAAATTTTACATTTTGAATCTTTAAAATAAGAATCTCCTTCATTTAAAAATAAATTAAAACGTAAATCTGGTTTATCGCTTCCATATTTATTAATTGCAGTTGATCATTCAATTATTGGAAAATTAGATTTGAATTCAATGTTGAATAAATCCTTCATCATGCAACGAATCATTTTTTCATTTATTGACATTATTTTATTTTCGTCAACAAAAGACATTTCGACGTCCAATTGAGTAAACTCAGGTTGACGGTCAGCTCTTAAATCTTCGTCTCTAAAACAACGTGCAACTTGGAAGTACTTTAGATATCCAGCAACCATTAATAATTGTTTATATATTTGTGGTGATTGTGGTAAAGCATAGAAACAGTTTGCACCATTTCTTGTAGGGACAAGATAGTCTCTTGCACCTTCAGGAGTTGGTTTAGATAAGTAAGGGGTTTCGATTTCCACAAAATCTTGTTTAATTAAGAAACTTCTAAAATAATTAATTATTTTTGAACGCAAAATAATTTTTTGTTGAACACTTGGCCTTCTTAGATAAAGATATCTATATTTTAGAAATGTATCTTCTAATGCATCAGTCACATCTTCTACTAAAATTGGGGTGGTTTCAGCTTTTGCTAAAACTTGGAATTCTTTTAAAACAATTTCAACATCACCATTTTTGATTTTGTTGTTAGGAGTTTTTCTTAATTGAACTTCACCAAAAATCTTAACAACAGATTCTTTAGGTGTTGAGTATATCTCATTAAAATATTTGTTTGTTTCGTCAACGACAACTTGGACTAAACCATAACGGTCATAAATGTCTAAAAAAATTAAAGAACCAAGCTTACGATTTTTTCTAATTCAACCATTAATAGTAATGGTTTGTCCAACAGCAGTTTTATCTACCATTCCACAATAACGTCAATTTATCATAACTATCCTAATTTCTCTTTCAAATAATCAAATAATTTATTTACTTTTATCTCTTGTTGAGTTAAAGATCTTTGATCTTTAATTATTACAGTATCATTTTGAATTTCTTTGTCTCCTAAAATGATTACAAACTTAGCATTGTTGTCTTTAGCGTATTTAAAATGTTTTTCTAGTTTGCTTGAATCATAATTGCAGATACAAGACATACCCTTTAATTTAATGGTATTTGCAATGATAAAAGCAATTGATTTAGCTCTTTGGTCATTACTTAAACAAGCAAGACAAACATCAATTGATGCTGGCTCTACATGTTGCTTGTTTTCACATGCTAATTGTATCAATATTCTTTCTAATCCAATAGCAAAGCCACAACAGCTTAAATCGCTACCACCTAACTCTTTAACTAAGTATGAATATCTACCCCCACCAACTAAAGTTGGTTGACCTGCTAATTCAGGGGCTGTTGAGTTAATTTCAAATACAAAATTTGTGTAGTAATCTAGCCCTCTAACTAAGGTTTGATCAATTGTAAAATTAATGTTCATTTTCTTAAGGGATTCGACAATAATGTTAAAGTCATCTTTTTCTTTTTGAGTTAAAAATGCATCGATTTTTGGGGCATTTTTAACAAAATCTTTTTTACCATCAACTTTATCATCTAAGATTCTTAACGGGTTAGTATTAATTCTTTTGATTGAATCTTCAGTTAGATCTTTTTCGTATTTTTTGAAGTAAATTTTTAGTTGTTCAATTCACTTATTTCTTGATTCATAATTTCCGATGTTATTAATAGAAATTGTGTAATTTTTAAGTTGTAACAGATTTAAAAACAACACTGCAAGAGACAAAATATCAGCATCATCATAAACACTATTTGTACCAACACATTCAATTCCAAATTGATTGAATTGTCTTAGACGACCACTTTGTGGTCTTTCATAACGAAACATTGGTCCATAATAGTAAGTTTTAATAGGCAATTGTTTAGAATAAATTATCTTGTTTTCAACAAGAGCTCTAATAATTCCTGCAGTTCCTTCTGGACGTAAAACAACATGACGGTCACCTTTGTCTTTAAAGTCATAAAATTCTTTAGTGACAATGTCACTGCTATTACCAACAGATCTAATGAATAAATCTGAATTTTCAATAATTGGAGTGATCATAGGGTTATACCCACTTAATTCCGATAATCTTGAGAATAAGCCGATTAAAAAATTTAGATTTCTAGCATCTAAATCAAATCGGTCTTCCGTTCCTCTTATTTTTGTAAATTTACTCATATTTTGTTTTAATAACAATAATCTATTATAATTAAAAACTAATTTTATCTTATAATTTAATAACCTATGTCAAAGTTCAAGGACTTTTTCCAATCAAAATTAAAAACAGCTAAATTCTTTAGCTTTTTCTTTACTGGTTTTCTATTTGCTGGTGCATTAGGTGCAACTGCAGGAACTAGTTATTTAGCTTGTGATAACTACAAAAAAGGTACTGAATTTGACAAATCATATAATATTCGATTTGAATTAGATTTAGAAGGAGACGAAAATCCTAATACTCCTGAAGTTATCCATACCATTGATGAAATTACTAAAAACGTTGATGATGCAGTAACTTCATATACAAAATATTTGGATCAAAAAGGTATTCAAGTTTCTGACATTTACCCTGAAATTTATCAAACTGATAAAACAGATGATCCATACAAGGTATACATTAATGCGGTTGTTCCTAATGTTGTTGTTGCTAACCCACACAAGATTACTGATGATGACCCTGCTAGAGTTGATGAACAAAAAACTGAAATTTATTTCAATAGTATTTATTCGCCAAGATTAAGCGTTTTCTACAATGATGGAACTTCTAATGGTACAAAAGAGTACATCTTTACTAAAGATGATTTGGTTGGTACTAATAATAAACGTATTACTATGCCTGAAAGTGAATATGAAAATGCTTTTTATCTTCACTTACAAGACCAATTAGATTCTACTAATATTAGTTTTAAGAATATTAAAGAAACATTCAAAGATTCTACATCAAGTGGAGATAATTCAAAAAACGATGATCCAACTAATGCTCAACCTTACATGTACATTATTAATGATCAACAAGGTTTCTTCAATCGTTTAAACTACATTATTGAAGTATGCAAAAATAAAGATAAAGGTGGTTGAAGTCATATTTATAAAAATTGGTTATCATCATCTGAGCAAAGTTTTGGAGATGATTACCTAAAAGCATATGAAGATGATCCTAAAATTTTGCAATCAGCAAATCCAATTTTACAAAGTGTTGATGCTCTTCGTAAAGATGGTAATTCATCAACAAACGATGATCAAACACTAGAATTTGGTTCAATTTTTGAGGATCGTTTAGGCAAAGATAAAAAAATATACAATTTTATCGAAGATGTTGAAGCTGTTAGTCAGGGTTCATTCATTAAACATACAGGTAAGTTAAAATATTCATTTATGAGTAAATGAATTATTGGTATTGTAACTAATGATTCATCCGGTGAAAGTAATTATTTAAAATACTTTCCTGATAAAGACCCAAATAAATCATCAAAAAACTCTGATGATATGTGAATGGTTGTTACTTCACCTGCAAGTTCTAGATTTGATACTAAATTACTTCAAGAAGGATTTACAAACAATTCTTTTGCTTATCCCGTTAAAAACATAATTGATTCATTAGGATCAGATTATTGATCTAATGATTTAACGGGTTTAGATCGTAATGGTGGAGTGTATGAAGGAAAAACCGTATCAATTAATGAAGTAGATCAATCTATTAGCGGAAGTGTTTTAGGCAATAGCGCTATTTCTTCAATGTTAGTTGCAATTCTTGCAATTATCCTAATTGTTGGAATTATTGTAAGTTTGTTATACAAAATTCCAGGAATGATTGCTTTCTCATTTATGTTATTAACAACTGCAATAACAGGAATGGCAATGATTCTAGGTGGATTCCAAATATCTGTAGCATTCTTAATTGGAATGATGGCTATAGTTTTATTAGGAACATTTACTTGCATTAACTATTTTGAAAGATTGAAAAAGCAAGTTGCACAAACATATGACATGCAAGTGTCATGCAAACGTGGGTTCTTATCATCTGTTTTAAGTTGCTTAGATCTACACATTATTCTTATCTTAATTGGTGTTGCTCTTATTTACTTTAGTACATCAATATTTGTAACTACAGGTGTTTGCTTTATTATTGGTTCATTATTATCGTTAGTTATTAACTACTTCTTGTTAAGCGGAACTATGTTCATACTGTTTGGCAATCAATCTGTATGCAAATTCTTTGATCTATTTGTATGAAATAGAAAGAAATTGATCTCTAGATTTGAAAAGAAATCAGCAGAAGTTAAGAATTTAAACAAACTTACATTCTTTGGAGAAACCCCAGTTGCTAAAAAAGAAGGAAATAAATTCTTAAACTTCTTTAATAATGGTTTAGCTAAAACACAGATCTTTGGTTGAAGAGCTATTGTTTATTCAGTTATTTGTGTAGCAATTGCAGTTGTAGGATTAGTAATTTTATTCACTGTTGGAGTTCACAACTCATATACATTCTATGGTGGTACTAGATTAATGATCTATGTAGGTAATGATCCATCTAAAGCAGCAGAGATTATAAATTTCTTAAATTTAAATACTGGTGCAGTGTGACATAATGCATTATATAGTGATAACTATGTATATGTTGTTACTTCACAAACATTTACCTATGATTACTTTAAGGATATGGCCGATGATTTACCTTTTGGTATAAATAACTTAATGGTTTCATCAATTAGTGCTGATCCTATTACTAACGCTTTAACTAAAAATATTAATCTATTGTTAATTGCTGCAGGATTTATCACAGCATATTCATTAATTAGATTGGGATGAACTGCAGTTATTCCTATATTTGTAGGAATCGTTGCTGGTCCATTATTAACAATCTCATTAATATCTCTATGTCAAATTTATTTTGACACATACATCCTATATGCATCAGTAATGGTGTTTATTATTAACACTTTCTTTGTATTTAACTTGATGTCTAACGTTAATAATAGTTGAATGAGACAAAGATCATTTAGTTACAAAGAAATAAAACAGACTATTAATTTGCAAATTAATAACCACATGGTTTATTACTTGGTATTATTTGGAACAGTTTTATTAATCTTAATTTCTACAATGATTTTTGCTCCAAAACCATTAATTGTGTTTGCTTATCTTTCAATTATTGGTTTAATAGTATCTGTATTTGTATCAAGAACATTTGCACCAATGATCTCTGCATTCTTCTTAGCTATTAGAAATAAATATTTAAAGAATATTTCTACTCGTAGTTTAATGACTAAAAACTATGACACTCTTGATGAAGAATTAATTAAAGGTGTCAACTTAGTAGAAAAAGAAAAAACATATTTATAATATAAATATGGCTAGCAAACCAGGTTTTACTAAATACATTCTTAGTGTTAAAAATTTTCCTAAAAAAGGAATTATTTTTAAAGATTGAACACCTTTAATGAATAATGCTAAAGCATATAAAGAATTAATTGATTGCTTATATAACAAAATTAAAAATCTTAAAATTGATGTTATTGTTTCTCCTGAATCAAGGGGATTTTGATTAGGGTGCCCTTTAGCTATTAAAAAGGGTGTTAGATTTATTCCTGTAAGAAAACCAGGTAAATTGCCAAGAGCCACTATTAGCGCTTCTTACCAACTTGAATATGGTAAAGACACTTTGGAAGTTACTAAAGGTGATATTAAACCAAATGATCGTGTTTTAATTCTTGACGATATTATTGCAACTGGTGGAACTATTAAAGCTATTAGTACATTAGTTAAAAAATCAAAGGCTAAATTAGTGGCATATGCTTTCATTTTCTCTATTCCTAAAACAAATGGAATTGACCAACTTAAGAATGGTTCGAAAGTTCCTGTAATTTTAGCAATTTAAAAAGATATGAAAAAGAATAGGCTTATTAAACAACTTGCTTGCGTGTGTGGAACAATTTGCTCTTCTTTTTTTATTAACACCATAGACTATATTAATGCTGTTTACACTAATGAAAATGAATTTAAAACGCAGGACAAATATAAGAGATATACAATTTTAAAAGTACCTAATGAAATTGATGGTGTGCAAATAACAACAGTAGGTCCTTCAGCGTTTGCTAATTCTCCAACATTCTTAAAAACATTAGATATGTCAGAATGTGTTGGTATTACTGCCCTTCAAGATTCTGCTTTTAATCAAGATGAAGGGATTGATAAAGTAATTCTCCTTCAAACCTTGAAACAATAGGAAAATGAGCATTTGGTAATACTACTTTTAAATCAATTGTTTTTCCTGAATCTCTAGAATATATTGCTGGTTCATGTTTTGATTATGATTCTTCTTTAGAAGAAATTGAATTCTTAGGGCTAAAAACATCATTTGGCATTAATGCATTTTGAGAAATACACATTTATCTTTAATTATTAGGCACGGATTAAGTAAAGATCCAACTACGGAAAATTTAAATACATTTAAATCTTGCGGTTCTCAATCTGGTAAAACTAATACTGTTAAATTAATTAACCCACAAGGAACTTATACAGCAAGAAATCTTTTAGCATTCGTTAAAGCTCATGGTGCTGGTGGCACTTGGGTTGTTGCTAATTAATCATATTAATTATTAAAATCATAAATTATTAAAGATAATATTGTTATGTGTTTAAATAACAAAATTATCTTTTTTGGTACTCCAAAAATAGCAGCAATATGTTTACAGGCATTACTTGATAGTAATGTCAATGTTGTTGCTATTGTTACTAAACCAGATAAACCAATTGGCAGAAAACATCAAGTTGTTTTTAGTGAAGTAAAACAACTTGCCATTAAACATAACATTAAGTTATTTCAACCAGAAAATTTAAATGATATCTATTTAGATATCAAAGAATTAAACCCTGATTTAATTTTTACATGTGCTTATGGAAAAATTATTCCTAATAACATATTAGAAATTCCTAAACTTAAATGTGTAAATGTTCACCCATCTTTGTTACCTAAATTAAGAGGAGCAACACCCATTCAATCTGCAATTATTAATAATGAGAAACAAACTGGTGTTACTTTTATGTACATGGTAGATAAATTAGATGCAGGAGATATTTTGTTTCAAGAATCAATAGCTATTCAACAAAATGAAACATATAGATCTCTTTATGATAAATTAACTGAATTATCATCAAAGATGGTTAAACAAAATATTAGCAAAATTTTATCCAATGATATCCATCCAATTAAACAAGATGATAGTCTTGCTACATTCTGTAAAACCATTAAAAGAGAGGACGAAAAGATTGATTGATATAAATCATCAATTAAAATTGAGTGCTTAATTAGAGGACTATATGATGCTCCAATAGCTTATACATCATATAACAACTTATTAGTAAAAGTTTATGAAGCTTCTGTTGATAATTCAATATCTCCAACTACTCCTGGAGAAATTCTTAAGATTGATAAAACAGGTATATATGTATCATCTAAAGACGGATGTATAGTTTTGAAAACTATACAACTTCCAGGCAAAAACAAAATTGCTGTTAGTCAAATGGTAAATGGTAACCATCCATTTAAATTAAACGCAAGGTTTATATAAAAAAATATCGAATGAGTTAATCATCACTCAATATTTTGATAAATGTGTCTTGAGGTATCGAAACATTACCAATTGATTTAAGTTTTTTCTTACCTTCTTTTTGTTGTTCTAATAACTTCTTCTTACGGCTAACGTCTCCACCATAACACTTAGCTAATACATTTTTATATAGGGCTTTGATGTTTTCTCTGGCAATAATCTTTCCACCAATTACAGCTTGAATAGGAATCTCAAACTGTTGACGTGGAATGTGTTCTTTTAATTTCTCACAAATCTTCATTCCTTTAGCTCTTGCAAAATCTGCATGACTAATCATTGATAAAGCATCTACTTTAGTACCATTTAATAAAATATCAATCTTGACTAATCTTTGAGGTTTATATGAAGTAAATTCATAATCCATAGTTGCATAACCTCTTGAGATAGTTTTAAGATTATCGAAGAAATTATAGATAATTTCTCCCAATGGAATTTCATATATCAATCTTCTTCTAATATTATCTATGTATTCAAGATCAACATATTCACCACGACGATTGTGACATAGATCCATAATTCCACCAATATACTCTTCAGGAGTGATGATTGACAACTTGACATATGGTTCTTCAATCTCCTTAATATATGTTTTATCTGGCAACTTAGATGGGTTGTCGATCATCATCTGCTCACCATTAGTTAACAATACTTTGTATTTAACGCTTGGAGCAGTTAAGATCAATTCAATGTTGTATTCTCTTAGATTCTTTCTTTAATTACATCCATGTGTAGTAAACCTAAGAATCCACAACGAATACCAAACCCTAAAGCTTTGGAAGTTTCATATTCATATGTCAATGATGAATCTGATAAAGAAATCTTCATCATTGCTTCCTTTAGATCATCAAACTTAGAGTTATCTATAGGATAGATACCACAATATACCATTGGTAAAATTTTTTTGTAACCCTTTAATGGAATATCAGCTGGATTATCAAAATCAGTAATAGTATCACCAACACTAATGTCTTTTGCTGTTTTAATACTTGCTGCTACTCAACCTACTTCTCCTGATACTAATTGAGTTTTATTAATAGTCTTGGGAGTTCTAATACCAACTTCAGTAACAATAAAGTCTTTATTGCTAGACATCATTTTAATGTGTTGGCCTACTTTGATAGTTCCATTTTTTACTCTAATTAAACAAATAACACCTTTGTATGAATCATAATAACTATCGAAGATTAACACTTGTAATTTAGCATTATCATCTCCAACTGGAGGAGGAACACATTTAATAATCGCTTCAATAACTTTTTCTACATTTAACCCTGTTTTGGCAGAAATACAAGGTGCATTAGAACAATCTATTCCAATTAGATTTTCAATTTCCTTGTTTAGTATTTTCTATATTGGCAGTTGGTAGATCAACTTTGTTGATAATTGGAATAATTTCTAAATTATTTTCTAATGCTAAATAAATATTAGACAAGGTTTGAGCTTCTACACCTTGTGAAGCATCAACAACTAATAAAGCACCTTCACAAGCTGCTAAACTTCTTGAAACTTCATAAGTGAAGTCAATGTGCCCGGGAGTATCTATTAAATGGAAAATATAGTCTTTATTATCTTCATCAAAATGATAATGCAATTGAATTGCATTCAATTTTATAGTAATTCCACGTTCACGTTCAATGTCCATGGAATCTAAGATTTGATCTTGCATTTCTCTTTTTTCTAGTCCATGTGTTAACTCAATAATCCGGTCAGACAAAGTAGACTTACCATGATCAATGTGAGCAATAATACTAAAATTACGAATTAAAGATTTATCCATTTTTGTTAGCAATTTCTAATAAAAAATTGTCAAAGTATTTATAAAAATCATTAGGTTTATCAATAGAGATACAATGACCAGCACCTTTTATTACGTGAACTTCTAAATCATCAACATTTTCAGAATAATTTTCTCTTGTATCTCTATACGGAATATAGATATCTTTATTTGCAACTAATAGCAATGTTTTAACATTAATATTTTTAATACCGCCTTGAATTTTAGCTAAAGTAGTAGGTCTAAGAATATTTAATAAAAGAGGAAGATATTCTTTTTTTTCTTCTTTTAATTCTGTTAAGTAAGCAGTAACACTTGGTTCTTTATCGTCAGCTAATCTGGTTTCTTTAATAATATTTATTGCACTATCGATAGCAAATTTGCTACGTAAAAGTGCTTTTTTATTATGCGGAGATTCAAGAATAATCCCTTGTAATTCTTTTTTAAAATATTTACTGCCAGCAATGACTGAGACAATAGCTCCACCCATTGAATGACCAAAAAGAACAAAGTTATCAAGTTTTAATTCCTTAATTTTGATTACACAATAATGTACAAGTGTGTCAAACTTGACATCTTTAATATCTTGTTTATTTTTGTTTTTTCCATGAGCTAATAAATCGAAAGAATAAAAGTTATATCCACAAGATTCAACATGCTGTTTCAATATTGGATGATCGTTTTTATTAGCAGAAAATCCGTGAATATAGATTAAATTTTTGGTTGTTTTTTTCTTTTTTAGTTTCATGAAAATCTTGCTGAATGTATTATTTATATATTATATTAATCATAAGTAATTTGTATAATTTAGTTAATTACTTAATATGAAGAATATTATTAATTCACACGATTTAATCAAAGATTTGATTCAACACAATTTAAAAGTCGATGATAAAAAACTTTTCAATTTTTATATTAAAAATTTTAATTTTAATACTGTAATTTTAAATTACAGTGATGTTTTATATGAAAACCAAAACAAGAAAAAATATGATTCAGAGGCAACATCAACTGATTTAATTAGTTTGTACAAGTTTGATCATGACTTAGGAAATCACATTTTAAGATACATCTTAGTTATCGAAAAAATGTTAAATACCAATGTAGCTTATGAGATTATCAATGAATTTCATATTACAGACAGATGTTTATTTAAAATTAATGAAAAATTCATTATTCAAAACATTTTCCAAACTTTAAATAGTGTAGAAACTCATTTATCTCCTAGAATGTTTATGCATTCATTGGTTAAGTATTGTTCAACTAATCATATTACCAAATCTTATTACAATCCTAATGGAAGAGACGAAATTAAAAAATGAGAATCATGTCCATTAGACATCATGTGTCTAACCTGAAGTTTTTCTACTACTTTATCTCTTTTCATTGGATTAGATGATTCTGTCAGAATGAAAATCATGAGTAATTTTGGTTTATATCCTAGACATTTAACTGGAATGATTGATTTTTTCAAAAACATTCTTCATATGAGAAATCAAATTTCTCATAACTATGTTATTTACAATGCTGATATTAAATATCAATCAGCATCATTAAATGAAGTATATGAATTTGTTTTTAATAAAAAAGTTGACCATATTTCGGTTATGAATCTAATTCAAATGATTGAACACTTTTCATTTAATAAGACCTTAGTGTCCAACACCAATTACTATCTTAAAAAAATGAAAATGGCTGAAAAGTTTAAACAAAGAGTCATTGAAAAATTGAACAAGTAATTATGGCAAAAGTTCTATATAAAAATTATCACTTAAGTTTATATGAGACCGAAAGAGGTTTCATTTATGCTCAAAGAAGAAACATTAATTCAACTGCTTCATTACTTTATAAAAAAAATAAAAATGATTATTCATTTTTATTAAGATATCAACCATTACCTGAACTAAAAGTTAATAATAAAAAGAGTGGATGAAAATCTTTATTTCCATGTTGTGTGACGGGATCACTTGAAATTAGTGAAACACCAATTACAAATTGCATCAAAGAAGTCTTTGAAGAAACTGGTTATAAAATTACAAAAAACAATATTAAGGTTTCTAATATTGCTGTTGCTTCAACTCAGTCTAATGAATGCGTTTACAACTTTGTTGTAGATATCTCTAAAGCAAAAAAAGTTAACTCAAAATTAGGAGATGGATCTATTTTTGAAGAAGTGTCTAGGAACGTTTGAGTATCTCATAAAGAGCTTAAAGAAATATTAACTAAAAATAATATTTATTTATCGAGCCTTGCCAGTGCCTATTTATTATTTTTAGATAAAATATATAGTAAGGAGAAAAAATAAAAACATGCTAAATATTAACAATAAAACAAAATTTACTAACACATTAAAATGTGTTAAATCTAAGAAAAAAAATCTTTCTGATTTTGAAAGTAAGTTCATTTGAGAAATTAAGGATCCTAACAAATTTATTGGTGGAGATTTCTATAAGAAAATCAGAGATTACTTCAAGAAATTAGATTTCAATATTAATATTGATTTGAACTCTTTTTTGTCAATCTTGAATAAAAAAGATTACATATCATTTCTAAATGCAATTTTCTCATCTCATGAGTGTATCTATCATTTACCTTGTTGCTATAAAACAAAAACTCCAACTAAAGTTCATCACAACTTCATGATAGATATGAAAAAATATGGTTCATATGTTAGCCAGGCAGCGAGCTTTGTAGCTAGTGAATCATTTACTAGAAAGTTAGAAGGACTTCCTCCTAACCTTCTGACACCAGCCAAGTTTGTGGAATTGGTAAAAGAAGAATTTGCTAAATTTAAAAATGTTGAAATAAAGGTATTTGATAAAGAACAATTAACTAAAAAACAAATGAATTTGATTTTAGGTGTAGGTCAAGCATCTAATAAAATCAATGAACCAAAACTATTATCTATTTCTATAAAAGGAAAAACAAGAGGCAAAAAAATAGCATTAGTTGGTAAGGGCGTATGTTTTGATACTGGTGGGTTATGTTTAAAAGGACCTAACAATTTATTTAGCATGCAATATGATATGTCTGGTGCAGCAATTGTAGTTGGTACTATGATGGCTTTATTAACTAATAAAGTAAACGCTAATGTTACTATATTATGTCCATTAGTAGTTAATGACACCGGTAAAGATTGCTTAAAAGTATCAGACGTCATCACTTCTTATTCAAAACAAACAGTAGAAATCACAAACACAGATGCTGAAGGTAGAATGATCTTGGCTGATGCCATTACATACGCAGAGAAAGATTTAAAAGCTGATACAATTGTAACAATTGCTACATTAACTGGAGCGGTAGAAATTGCATTTAGTGATACATTCACTCCAGTATGAACTACAAACCTTGAACAATTTAAGCAAATTCAATTGGCAGCTAATGAAGCGGCTGAATTAGTTTGACCTATGCCATTACATTTTGAATACGAAAAAGTAATGAAATCTTCTAAGATTGCTGATTTAGTTAACTCAGAAAAAACTAGAGGAGCAATGAGCTGTACTGCTGCATGTTTCTTATCTTTTTTCAGAACTAAGGCAAATTTTATTCACATGGATATTGCTTCTTCAGGCGAATTTGATAATTTACCATTGCCAATAATGCTAAAGACTCTTTACTATTTTGTAAAGAACTTTAAATAATTAAAAATTATTTATTATTCTTTTTAGAAATTATTGCAATCCCATCGTCGATATCAATAATTTCTACTTTTATATTAGGATTTGATAACAATCATTCTCTAAATGCCTTAACTTTATTAACTAAGTTATTTTGGTTCTTAGTTAACTTGTCAAGATGATCAAATTTCTTTAGGAAGATATTATCAATGAATATTGTTCCATTATCTTTTAAATTATTTAAATATTTGTTAAACAATATTTCTTGATGTGATTTTGGACCATCAATAAAAATTAAATCAAAACTATCATTACATTCAAATTCAAATGCATCAACATTAATGAATTGAAGTTTTGTATTACTAAATTGCTTAGCAATTAAATAATTATTTCGATTTTTTTCTACAGAGATAATTTTAGATATAGATTTTATTTGACTCAATGAAAGTGCAGAATAACCATATGCTGATCCAATCTCTAAAATAGAAGAATAATTATTCTTAATAATTATTTCTTTAATTAGTTCAAGTGTTTTGTCTCTAACAATTGGAATTTTATTTTTGATACACAATTGTTTTAATTGTTCTAATGTCATTAAATGTGGTAAGTGATTCAGTCTTGTAAAATATAAACAGCCGACATTTTATCTTTAATTTTTTTAATTTTACTTGATTTTAACCCAGCATTAAATTTAAGAAATTCAGTAGTCTGTTTAGTAGAATTTCTTTCATCTCAATGAACTAATTTAACATTAGGAAAGTCATTTTTCAACAATGTTGAAAACTTCTCTACTAAAAGTGTCATGTCTGTTTTTTGATCTTTCAATCCTAATGGATAACCTAAGACAATAGTATCAATATCATTTTGATATTTTTCAAAAACTTGCTGCAATTTATTAATACAAATAGATAAATCGTTATTAGGATATTCAAAATTATCAAGTCCGCTAGCAACTATTTTTAAAGAATCACTCATAGCGATTCCCATAGTTTTAGTACCTAGATCGATTCCAATTGCTCTCATAATTTTATTATATTCATTTGATATGCATATCTGTTTGCAGAAGTTTATTTAAAAAATAAAAAAAGAAGATTGAAATATAATTTCAAATCTTCATTTTTAATTGCTTTCTAACAAACCACTTAAATGTGATCTTTATTAATATGTTGCTTCTAAAAAAATTATATTAAAATGATCATTTAGTTTTATCTAATCCATGAGCTACCATATCATCAAAAAGTTTTTGTTTTTGAGATTTACTTAGCTTACTGTTAAATACAACCTTTGGATTATCTACATTTTCACCTGTACCACAGTTCTTAAAAAGATCAATGGAATCTGTCTCATAATCAATGGTTTCAATGTTTCTAAAATATATAGTGTTCATATTTTGTGAACCGCTAAAAACAGTGTATGTGCCGCGTGATATATTAAATGTTAGCTTATCAGTATCGAATGTAATCTTTTCTATAGATAAAGGCAATTGCGGATCATTTGATCCATAAGAACCGCAATTTTTTATAGCTGATGGTAATTCAATTGATTTAATAAAATCAGGGTATGAAATATCATAACATTCTGTTGGACTAAAATGATATGTAGTATTTTCCCTTTCATTGCTAATTGTTACTTTGAATCCGTTAATTCCTTGTTGCTTTCATTCGTTGATCTTGCCATCTACAAAGGTTTTGTTTGGTCCCTGAAGTCAAACAGCTGTTGTTTCATCGTGTACACGCATATTACTAGAAAGATATTCTACACTTTTTATATCAGCTAATGGATCAATTTCAGAGCTTTCATTATTTCCACATGAAGATATCATTGAAGGAACCGATATTGCAACTCCTAGCCCACAAGTAATACTTGCTATTGTTTTGATTAATTTTTTATTCATTTTTTTCTCCTTTTTTAATAATCACATGACAAAAAAATCTACTAGTGCAAAAAACACCTAGTAGATTAAACTAACAAACTTGTAATTTGTTTGCTAAATATATATATATATATATAGATGTATATATTTTCTTTGTCATATTTAAATTATATAAAAGATTAATAAAATTTGAAACTGAATTTATATAAATCAAAAATAGTGATACCTACAAACTAAATGTTTTTATGTATAATACATATATTAATTGCGCTCGTAGCTCAGTTGGATAGAGCACACGCCTTCTAAGCGTGTTGTCGGGAGTTCGAATCTCTTCGAGCGCGCCATTTAAAATCAACTAACTCTACATCATGTAGAGTTTTTTTATTAACTGATCTAGTTCAGGTTACTTGTACACCTGCTTATTCTACAAAAGACGCAACTATTAAAATTGATGATAGTTTTGATCCGGTATGAGATGTAAAGATGAATGGTGAAACATTACCTGAAGGATATAGTCAAGAATTTAATTTTGTAAACGTAAATGATGAGGCTTTTTCAATTAATAAACACAGTGGAGTTATTAGTTGAAAAGATGTAGAGCAACCAGGTGATAAAAAGCTACAAGTCGTTGTCGCTATTTATGATCAAAATAATGAATATGTTGGCAAATCATCAATTCAAGAAATAACTATTAGTTTTAATTATGCTGATCCTGAAAGTGTTGTTGCTTCATTTGATGAATCAGGTAAAAAAATGGTCGGAACTCATAAACAAAATGGGGGAAGCTCATATTCATTTATTACAAGTGTTTTACCAGATAATGCTGATCAAGCGGTTAAGTTTTTTGTTGAACCAACTCAAGATTCACCAACATTTAATGAAGATCAGATCGTTGTTAGTGATCAAAAACATATTCAATGAAAAGGTGACTTAATACCAAATACATACAAGTTTAATGTAATTGTTGCTTCAGCTGATCATCTAGAAACTAAAACTGAAGTAACAGGATTTGAATTACTAATTCAAAAATCAGTTCCTGAGAGTATTACTATTTCATATGATGGTGATTCATCATCTAATGCAATAGTATGAGAAAATGGAAACATTAATGGTAATTTTACTATTCAAAGTAATTATCAATGGGATGATTTATCAGTTAAATATGATTTTGAATACATAGATGGAGTGAAAGATGTTCTTAAAGACTTAACAATAACAAATGGAAAGATTTCTTGAACTTCAATTAATGTTGTTGGTCAAGTTAAATTTAGAGTCAAAGCTACTTCAATATTTAATGAGTCAGTCAGTGCTGAATGTCAAACCGATTTTGTATTAGAAGTAACTAGTCCATATGAATTGTCATACGAAGGATCATATGATTTTTATTGCACCAAAGATCAAGCTGAATCAGAATCAACTGATGAAACATTCTCTATAGTTGACTCAAGAAGCAATCTTGATATCGATCTTAGTGATTTTGATTGAACTGTTGAATGCGCTGATCATGAAGAGTTATCACAATATGTAAAAATGGATACTGATACAAATAAAATAACTTGATCAGCATTCCCTGAAATTGGGCATTTTAGTTTCACTATAACAGGCAAAGTTAAAACCGCACCAACTGTAACTGTTTCTTTGGATAAAGATATTACATTAAAGTGTTGAGATAGTTGTTATATTCCTCATAAATATTTTGCATATGAAACAACTTCTAACGGAGTTGGCCTTACCGGCATAAAAAATGATGCATGAAGTGATCCAAATGTAAATAATTGAACGACGCTTTGCGTTCCTACTGATGCAGATTATATAAAAGAGGGTAGCGTTGATTCTAAGTATGGTGCTTTTATGTCAATTAATGATAATAGCAATAAGATTACTGAAGTCATATTTGATCAAGATAGTAAATATACGATTATTCCAACTGAATTTTGTGGAAGAAACTTTTATATAGAAAAAATAACTATTCCTGAGGGGATAACAAGAATAAACAGAAAAGCGTTTATTCGTCTTTATAGTATTAAAGAATTTAATTTACCTAACTCATTAACTGTTTTAGATATGACAGATGATGATTGTGGTCAATTTGGATGAATTAAACCAATCAACAGTGACAAAACAATAGCTGACTTCGATTTTGTGTTGCCAAACAAAGTAATCGGTTTAACAAATCAAATGTTTGTTGCTTGCACAAGAATGAGATCTATAAGTTTAGGTACGAATATTCAACACATTGATTCGCAAGCTTTTGCAGGATGCTGCAACTTAAAAATTATTTACTTAGATGGATGAACCCAACCAGCAAACTGAGCAATTAATGGAAGCAATCAATTTTATTCGTTTAGTGATTCTGAATTATCTGCTCCAGCAGTGCCTACTATAGGTAAATTTATTGTTAGAAATGGTACAACAGATCAAGAAATATTAACTCAAATCAAAGCGTGATTTGTATCAAAATGAAGCAGTACATTCACAAACTGAACAATTGAAGCTAATTAAAATTATTTAACTTTTTTAATTTCTTGTAAAATTTGAGAATATTGTTGTTGATATTTCTCAAATTTTTCTTTTTCAACATTGACTTTTTCTTTTGGGGCTTTAGCAATAAAATTTTTATTAGATAAAATGCTTTTAGAACGTGCTAATTCACTTTCTAAGTCTTTCAACTGCTTATTTAATTTATCTAATACTTTAGTTTTATCGACAAAAGTATTTTCAAATTCAATAGCAATATCACCTGTACTAATTAGATCTCATTTAAGATTTACTCTTGCATTACTAATATTCAAGATTTTGATATTAAATTTATTTAAGAAATAATTAACAGAAGTTAAATTAATTTTCTTAGTAGTTAAAACATTAATATTAATGTTTATAGATTGCTTAATAGACAATTTAGTTCTTATATCTTTAATTGAATTAAAGATAGTTACAAACAAATTCATGTCATCTTTTTTTAATGATGACTTAATTTTTGCAGGTCATTGTTCTAATAGAATTGATTGTTTATTTTTAAATAAATTTTGATAAATATTTTCTGTTAAGAATGGAGCGTGAGGGTGTAACACAATCAAGATGTTTTTAAATACTTGTCTTAATGTTCAAATTGATTCATCTTTAGATGATTGGTCATTTAATAAAGGCTTTACAAATTCAATGTATTGATTACAGAAAACATTCCAAATAAACTCAATTAAATATTTGTTGGCTACAACAAAGTTGTATTTTTCCATATTCTTGGTGATTAAAGATAAATATTTGTTGAACTCATTAATAATTCAACTATTAATCATACAAAGGTTTTTTGGTTGAAAATTTGAATTAGTTTGATGCAAACTAATAAAGTTTTTAGCATTTCAAATTTTATTAAAGAAATTAGCATAGAAACCAATTTTTTCTTCATCATATCTTAGATCTTCTCCGAGCGAAGCGGTAGAAGTTAAAAACATTCTTAATGCATCTGAACCATATTGGTCAATTACATCCATCGGATCAACACCATTGCCTAATGATTTAGACATTTTTCTGTTCTGACTATCTCTTATTAATCCGTGGATTAATATCTTGTTAATCGGAATCTTTTTAGTGTTGTAAGAACATTGAAACAACATTCTTGCAACTCAGAAGAATAAAATATCATAGGCTGTAACCAAAATACTAATTGGATAGAACTTAGCTAGTTCTGGTTTGTTTTCATAAGTTGTAACAATTGGTCATAAACCGCTTGAGAATCAAGTATCCAGAACACCTGGTTCTTGGACATAGTTTTTAAGATCTTTTGGTGGAATTTCATTTACATAGATTTCATTAGTTCCTTTTTTATATCAAACAGGGATTCTATGTCCTCAAACCAATTGACGACTAATACATCAATCGTTAATGTTGTCTAATCAATGATTAAGTGTCTTTTTAAATCTTACTGGAATAAATGAATATTTATTCTTTGACGATTTTTGAATCTTTTTTAAATCATCAACAATCGGTCTCATTTTAACAAATCATTGTTTTGACAATAATTGTTCAACAACTTCACCTGTTCTTTCAGAATAACCTATTTGGTTTTCGTATTCTTCAACTTTAATTAGCATGTCTCGTGAAGCCATTTCTTTAACAATATCTTCTCTAGCAACTAATCGGTCTAACCCTTCAAAAGATTTAGTAACTGCTTTAGCATATTGATTTAACTTACCATCAAGATTTATAACAGAAACATAACCATTAATGTTATGCTTAATGGCTAATTCATAGTCATTTAAGTCATGAGCTGGAGTACATTTCATAGCTCCAGTACCAAACTTCATATCAATATATGAATCAGCTAATACTTTTAACTTTTTGTTATTAATAGGATTAATAACTTCTTTATTTAAGAAAGATTGATATCTTTTGTCTTTGGGGTTAACAAATACATGAGTATCAACAAACATCGTTTCGGGTCTTGTTGTAGCAATTGGAATATATTTAGAAGGATTAGATGCTAAAGGATATTTGAAATAATATAGTTTAGAATGTGCTGGTTTATAAATAGTCTCAATATCAGAGATTGCAGTTTGCAATTTAACATCTCAATTTACTAATTTATATGCTTGGTAAATTAATTTGTTGTTATATAAATCAACAAATGTTTTAGCAACCATCTTTTTTACATGGTCATCAAGAGTAAAAACTTCGTTTTTATATGAAAGACACAACCCCAACTTTGCTCATTGGTTTCTAATATATTCAGCTTGTGATTTAGCTCAATCAAAAACTTGATTAATGAATTCTTGAGTTGATAATGATGATTTATCAATTCCCTTAGATGCTAGAATCTTTTCATATTTTGTTTGAGTAGCAATCCCTGCGTGATCAGTCCCTGGAATTCAAATAGCATTAAAACCAGTAAGCCGTTTGTATCTAATGATTACATCTTGTAATGAATCATCTCATGCATGTCCTAAATGTAAATGTCCAGTAACATTAGGAGGAGGCATCATTATTGAAAAAGGGGGTTTTGAAGAGTTAATTTCCTCAAAGAAATTATTTTCTTTTCAAAACTCGTAAATGCTTTCTTGAACTAACTTATGATCAAATTTAGTAGGATTGTTCATATTTATTAATTATAAATAACAATAAACTTTTAATAAATAAATTGAAACTAATTGAATGGATTTAGCTTTTTATCACTATCTAGTCGACTAACAAGATCTTTTCTAAAAGACATAGTGAAAGTTATTTCCTTTAATTTACTTTTATTATATATTTGAGATTTCAACTTACTATGAATCTCATCCACTAATTTGATTAAATTAGAATTTTTAAAATTATTCTTGGTTATGTCTAGAAGTTCAAATGCCTCTTCTGAAGACAGGTTTGCACAAATTTTATTTGATAAACAACTACTTTAAGTTATTGCGATTAAAAACATCTAAAACAAATTCATTGAATTTAAGTTGACATTCATTGAATTTACGTTGTTCTTCTCAACGTTTGTTTTCTTTTTCAATAAAGTTAAGCATAAGTTCTTTAAATTCTTTAAAGTACTTTGGTTCTTTTTCGACATCTGGTGGACTGACAAGATCTTTTTTAAAAGACATAGTGAATGTGGTTTTCTTTAATTTACTTTTATTATATATTTGAGACTCTAACTTGGTATGGATCTCATCTACTAATTTAATTAAATTAGAATTTTTAGAATTATTTTTAGTTATGTCCAGGAGTTCCAATGTTTCTTCTGAAGACGGGTTTGTACAAATCTTATTTGATAAAAATTTTAATTTTTCATTCATGTTAATTTTCCATTTTCTTTTCCCTACATTTAATAGTTCATTTTTTTCCTCAAAATTCTTAATTTAAATGTTAATTTTTAACATGTATTCTTACTATAGTAAGAATAAATATTTTTTTATATTTGCAATTTTTTTCAGATAAATCAACATTTTTGTAGTCGATTTTTCTTCATTGGAACTTTTACAAAGTAATCAAAAAAAAGTGGAAGAAAAAATATTTTTTTGAAAATTTTCAGTTTTTATCTATAATAAAAGTGTATTAAAGTGGGAAGAAGTGGAACAATGATATTTCTAGGAACTTATTTTCATAACATAGATTCGAAAAACAGACTATCAATGCCTGCTAAATTTGCTTCTCAACTTGGTAATGAAGTTGTAGTAAGTAAAGGTTTTGATGGTTGTCTAGAAATACGTTCTATTGCTGATTCAAACATTTATGTAGACAAATTAATGAATTTGTCTCAAAACAAGAAGAACTCAAGAATTGTTGCAAGACAATTATTGGGTAATGCTGCTAATGTTGAAATGGATAAAGCAAGAAGAATCTTAATCCCAGCCACACTATTAAAAGAAGCAAACATCACTAAAGATGTTGCAGTAATTGGTGTTGGTAACAAAATTGAATTATGAGATTTAAACACTTACAATAAGTTTAAATCTGAGACTGATTCAATTTATGAATCGATTGCAGAAGAACTAGAGGATAAATAAAATGAATCAATTACATTCTCCAGTATTACTGAATGAAGCAATCAACTATCTAAATATAAAACCTAACGGAATCTATGTTGATTGCACATGCGGAAGAGGCGGCCATACATCTAAAATTTTGTCTTGTTTAAACAATCAAGGCAAAATCATTTGTTTAGATGTAGATAAAGAAGCTGTTTCTTATTTATCTAATAAATTTAAGGATAATAAAAATGTTATTATCATTAATGATAATTTTAAAAACATCGCAAATATTTTAGATTCATTAAATATTTCTAATGTTGATGGAATTATTGCCGATCTAGGAGTTTCTTCACCAATGTTTGATGAAGCTTCAAGAGGATTTAGCTATCATCAAAATGCTAGATTAGATATGAGAATGGATCTATCTAATAAATTAGATGCATATACTATTGTTAATACTTATGATGCTAAAGATTTAATTAGAGTGTTTAAAGGTTATGGGGAGATTAGAAATCCAAAGCCTGTTGTTAATGCAATAGTTACTACTCGTAAAATTAGTCCAATAGAATCAACTAATCAATTAGTTGATTTAATTAAAAATAATGTAAGTAAAAAGGAATTGTTTAAATCTAAGCACCCTGCAAGACTATATTTCCAAGCTTTAAGAATTGAAACTAACCATGAATTAGATAATCTTAAAACATTATTAGCTAACAGTATTAAATATCTTGCTAATGATGGAAGACTTGTAATAATCACTTTCCATTCATTAGAAGATCGAATTGTTAAACAATTCTTTAATGATATTATTGTTACTCATATTCCTAAAGAGATTCCAATAATGAATACTTCTACTGATTATGAATTATTAACTCGCAAACCAATTTATCCTTCACAAGAAGAAATTGAACTTAATAACCGCGCACGTAGTGCAAAGTTAAGAGTAATAAGGAGGAAGAACTAATGTATTATTTAAAGAATGTTTATGGAGTTCTGTCCTTCAATCGTAGCAAAGTAAGTGTTTTAGTTGTTGAAAAAGCTAACAACAACAAAATTAACACTTTGTATTTTGATTATTTTGACATGCAATATTTAAATGATCAAAATGAAATTATTAATAAATCTGAACTAACTCAAAATATTATTAATTTATTAATTAAAGCTGATCATTTCATTGGAAGAAACATCCAACGTTATGTAATTAACATAAGTTATTTGCAAGCAAGAAGTGTAAAGAACATCTCAAAAGATTATGAACTAAACGGATCTAAAGAATTAGAACAAGAAGACTTAATGAGGTTTATTAAGAATGTTAATTTCTTAGATGAAGCTACAGAAGAAAAAATTATCAGTGTTCATCCTTATCAATGAACTCTTGATGGTATTAATCATTCTTCTTTCCCTATGGGAAAAACAGGAAAGAATCTAAACTTTGAATATGTGGCTTATGTATGCAATAAGAAGATGTATGATGAATTTAAAGAACTCGCAATCAATTGCAAGATCTATCCATTAGCAATTATTAATAACCAAATTGCTTATTCTGGCTGTTTAACTAGAATTAACAATAACAAAAAGAATTTAGTTATTGATATCAAGAGTGATTGCACATCTATTAATTTCTATAACGAACACAACCACTTAATTTATTCTGAAAGTATTGATTCAGGAAGTAACTGAATGGTTGACAATATTAAAAATCATTTTGGTATTCCTGATGGTATGAGTATTAATTTTATTGTTGATTCTTTAGAATCAACTGCTCTTGTAAGTAATGATTTAGGATTAGTTAATATTCACAAAGAAAGTTTCTTGAGTTTAAAAGTTGCAACTAATGGTGCATTCATTTCATACATTAAACGTTTAAGCAAACAATTCTTTGAATTGATTAATAGCAGAATCAATAACATTATGTCAAGAATCTCTATTAACTATGATTACATGTATGTTAATGGCAATAACATGGCTATTAAATTGTTAAATTTAACTGATCAATCAAATTATCAAATCTTCAAAAACAATATTATTGGTATTGAAGACAAGAATGTTGCTAATATGTTAGGAGCAGTTGATTACATCAACAACTACCAAAAGAGCATTAACATGATTAAATATTCAATTGACCCATTTGTTTCACAAAATACTTACAATGGTCAATTGAAAAAAGATTTATTACTTAAAGTTGGTTTAATCACTACTAAGTGAGCTGCTAAGTTAGGAGGATAAAGTATGGAGAATGTATTAGATAAAATTATTAACAAAGTGGATAACAAAGAACAATCAGAAACTTCAAATCAAAAATTTGAAGCCAATTTTGATGTTAATCCATTGAAAGGCAACTTTTTAAATAATCTAGATGGTATTGATGAAAAAATAGGTACTTTTGATGTTAAGATTTTTGGTATTGGTGGTGCTGGTTGCAATGTTATTAAATATATGAAAGAAGCTCGCCAATGAGCTGATAATGTTAAAATCTATGCTTTAAATACAGATGTTACTGCTTTAAAGAAAATCTGTAATATCTCTAACGCTTATCTATTAGGTAAGAAATTATTAAGAGGTGCAGGAAGCGGTGGTGATCCACTAATTGGACGTAGTTCAATTGATGAAGATAGAGAAGCAATTAAACAAGTACTTCAAGGTACTGATCTATTATTCTTGGTTGCAGGATTAGGTAAGGGAACCGGAAGTGGAGCAACTCCTGAAATTGCTAAGATTGCTAAAGAAATGGGAATCTTAACAGTTGCTATTGTTAATTTACCATCAGTACAAGCTGAAGGAAGAACAATTTATCAAAATGCTTTACACAATTTGAAAGAATTAAAAAATCAAGTTAATAGTATTACTACTATTAGCAACGATTTAATCATCAAAAATAGTGGAGATGATATTTCATTTATTAAGGCTTTTGAAAAAGCAAACCAACATGTTACTACAATTGTTAGTGAAGTAACTGACATGATTAACAATGCGACCGAAATGAATGTTGACTTTGCTGATCTAAGAAGTTTCTTTAAAGAAAGTCCAATTTTTAGTGCTAATGCATTTACATTAGACGAACAATATTCACTACATTTATTAGCTAACAAGATTAAAACATGTATCGATAAATCATATTGTGATTTAAATTTAGAAAATGCTCAAAAAGTTATTGTTAATTTGTCAATCAATGAAACTATTCCTAATACAATCGTAGCTGATACTAGAAACATCTTTAAAGAAATTACTAACAATACTGATTTATCAGTAGTGTCTGGTGTGGATTACACTAAGTTAAGTGGTATTAAAGTTAGCTTCTTAATTTCTGCAAAAGATGAAAATGCTAATATTGCAACAAGTATTGAAGAAAATGTGATTAAGTTTACTGACTCAACTACAGGTGATGATCAACAAAAACTAAAATTTGGTGATGAATTAAATAATATTCATAACACTTCAATCATCCTTGATGAACAAGCACTAGCCCAATACAAAACTGGTAATACTAATAAAACATTTATTGATAAAGAAACTTTTGATGTAAGTGGTGACGATGAAAACAAAATTCAACAAGAAGCAGATTCATATGAATTAAATTCAAATGAATGCGTTGACATTATCACTAAAGCAATGACTAGTGTATTAAAAACTACTTCACTAGATATGCAGTCTATTGAAAAGAATAAGAATAATTAAAATTAATTAATTTTAATTTTATATATCTATATGTATCCTTTTTGATAAGGATATAATTTATTTATAAATGAAATATGATAGTTTATTCTGGTACAAAAGCACAATTTAATAACGATGTTGTTAACAACTGCATAGCTCAAAAAGTTAAATCTTTTTTTGAGCAAAATTTAGGAGTTCATAATAACAATTTAAGCGAATTTCATTCATGAGAGCAATCATTAAAAAAGATGAATGAAATTATGAATAGAACTAATTCAGATCGTGATGTTAAAGTCGCAATTGAATTCCAAGTTCCAATGACATCAAAGCGTGTAGATTTTTTGATTACTGGAAGAGATGAACACAATCAAGACAACGTGGTTGTTATTGAATTAAAACAATGAGAAAAAGCTGAAAAAACTTCATTTGAAAATATAGTTAAAACCTTTACTGGTGGTTCTAATAAGATTGTTGCTCATCCTAGTTATCAAGCGTATTCATATGCAAAGACTATTGAAAATTTTAATGAAACAGTTCAACTAGAAAACATTCAATTACATCCATGTGCTTATTTACACAATTATTTAGATAAATACAAAGAAGAATTAGAAAATTACAAATATAGTGGAATCATAAAATTGTCTCCGTTGTTTCTTAAAGACGATACTGACAAATTAGTAAATTTTATTAATCAATATGTAACTAAATGTGATGATGGATCAATTTTATATAAAATTGAAAACGGAAAAATCAAACCCTCAAAAGCATTACAAGATTCTATTGCTTCAATGATAAAGGGTAATCAAGAATTCTTGATGATTGATGAACAAATGGTTACATATTCATTAATTGAAAGAATGGTTTCTGAAAAAGTTAACGAAAATAAAAAGTATACAATAATCGTTGAGGGCGGACCTGGAACTGGTAAATCAGTTATTGCAATTAATTTGCTTGCTAATCTAATTAATAAAGGATTAAATGTTTGCTATACGTCAAAGAACGCTGCTCCTAGAGATGTATATTTTGAAAAACTAAGACAAAACAATTTTAGATTAGATTACATGAAAACACTTTTCAAAGGTGCTAGTCAATTTTATAATGCTAAATCAAATACATTTGATTGTATCTTAGCAGATGAAGCTCACAGATTAGCCAAGAAAAGCTTTGCATTAGGTAAGGGTGAAAATCAAATTAAAGAAATCATTAACGCATCAAGAATTAGTGTTTTCTTTATTGATGAAGATCAAATTGTAAATAAGACTGATATTGGTACAATTGCTGAAATTAAAAAATGGGCAAAAGAGTTAAATAGTCAAGTAATTCATGATGACAACATTAAATTGACAAGTCAATTTAGGTGTAATGGATCCGATGGATATATTGCTTTTATTAATGATTTGCTAGGAATTATGCAAACTGCTAATGCTAACTACATTGATTTGGATTATGACATACAAATTTTTGATGATCCTAATCTAATGAGAGAAAAGCTTCGTCAGAAGAATTTAATTAATAACAAATCAAGAATGTTAGCTGGTTACTGCTATCATTGGGTTTCTACGGCTACCAATGATTTATTTGATATTGAATTAGAAAATGGTTTTAAAGCAAAATGAAACTTTAAAAACTCAATATGAGCAACTGATCAAAGATCATTTGACCAAGTTGGATGTATCCATACATCACAAGGATTAGAGTTTGACTATGTTGGTGTAATCATTGGTTTAGATATGAGATTCGAAAATAGTCAAGTTGTTACTGATCAAACTAAACGTGATCCTCGTGATGCAACATTGTCAAAAAATGTTCCGAAAGACAAGGCAGACGAAATAATTAAAAACACTTATAAAGTACTATTAACTAGAGGCCAAAAAGGTTGTTATATTTATTGTCAAGATAAACAATTAGGAAAATATTTTCAACAAAGAATTAGAAAATTAAATAAAAATTAATATTCTCTAAACTCGTATTTAAAATAATTATTTTTCACTTAAAGTACGAAAAATACTCATTTTTATATATATATATATAATGTGGTTAATTTAGGAGGAAAATATGGAATGATGAGGTGATTTACTAATAGCACTAATCTCAGCTGGCATTGTTGCTATTGGTATCGCTGCTATAGTTCAAGAATCCAGAAGAGAAAAAATAGCAGATGAACTTGATAGACGCAGTTTAGAAAGATTAAGACATATTGAGGCTGAAGAACGTAGAGAGGCAATTGAGCAAAAGAAACTAGAAAAATCCAAAAAAAAGAAAAAATCTAAGAATAAATAAACATCCATATTAAATGGATGCTTTTTATTCTTATAATCATATTTATATGATTAAACGTTATTCAAATAAAGAAATGGAAAGTATTTGAACTCCCCAAAATAAGTTCAATACTTATTTACAAATTGAAATCTTAGCTTGTGAAGCGTGAAGCAAGTTAGGTAAAATCCCAGCTAAAGATGTAGCTAAGATTAGAAAGAATGCTAAATTTAATGTAAATAGAATTGATGAGATAGAAAAAACAACCCATCATGATGTTATTGCATTTACTAGAAATGTTAGTGAATCCTTAGGCAAAGAAAAACAATGAGTTCATTATGGATTGACTTCAACTGATATTGTTGATACTGCTAATGGTCACTTATTAAAACAAGCAAATGCTATTATTCTTAAAGATTTAAAAGATCTTTTAGAAGTATTAAGAAAAAAAGCAATTGAATATAAATCTTTGCCATGTATTGGTAGAACTCATGGTATTCATGCAGATATTACTACTTTTGGTCTTAAATGAGCATTATGGTATGAAGAAATGAAACGTAATTTAGCTCGTTTTATTTCTGCATCTAAAGATGTAGAAGTCGGTAAACTATCAGGAGCAGTTGGTAACTTTGCTAATAATTCTCCATTTGTACAAGATTATGTATGCAAAAAATTAGGTATTGCTTCTGCTAATATCTCTACTCAAGTTATTCAAAGAGACCGTTATGCTTATTACATGGCTACATTAGCAATCATTGCTTCTTCTTTAGAAAAGATTGCTACAGAAATCAGACACTTACAAAGAACTGAAGTTCATGAATTAGAAGAATTCTTTGCTGCCGGTCAAAAAGGTTCTTCAGCTATGCCACACAAAAGAAACCCTATATCTTCTGAAAACATTTGTGGTTGTGCAAGAGTAATTAGAGGATACATGATTAGCTGTTATGAAAATGTTAATCTATGACATGAGAGAGATATCTCTCATTCATCTGCTGAAAGAATTATTTTTCCAGATGCTACTATCTTATTAGATTACATGCTTAAACGTTACACCAAGGTGTTAACTAATTTAACCATTTTTAAAGAAAACATGTTAGCTAATATCTATAAAACTAACGGCGTTATTTTTGCTCAAAGAGTAATGAACCAATTGATTACTCACGGTTTTAGCCGTGAACAAGCTTATGATACTGTTCAACCAATTGCGATGGACGCATATTTTAACAATAAGCAATTTAAAAACTTATTGTTAAATAACAAAGTTGTAATGTCTAAATTAAAACCAGAAGATGTCGAAAGTTGTTTTACTTTAGAATATTACCAAAAGAATGTAGATGAAATCTACAAGAGAGTTGGTATTAAAACTAAGAAATAAATCTAAAGTTAATTTCTAACTTTATTTATTAAGATGAGTAATAAATTAAACATCGTATTGTTTGAACCAGAAATTCCAGAAAATACAGGTAACATTGCTAGAACTTGTGTAGGATTTAATGCTACTCTTCATTTGATTCGTCCTTATGGATTTTTTCTAGATAATAAAAAATTCATTCGTAGTGGTTTAGATTATTGATCTAAACTGCAACTTGTTGAACATGATTCTTTTGATGACTTTATTAAGTCTATTAATAAAGAATCAAATTTATATTTCATTAGTAGATATGGGGAACACACTACTAATGAAATCAAACATGATTTTAATAAAGAAACATATTTAATCTTTGGAAAAGAGTCAACGGGAATAGATAAGCAAATATTAAAAGATAATGTAGACAAAACCTACAGAATTCCTACAAGTGTTAATGTGAGAAGCTTAAATTTATCAAATTGTGTGGCAATGTTAGCATATGATTATGTGAAACATAATGATTTTGAAAATCTTTCAAAAATTGAACCTCATAAAAAAAGGAGTTTTGTAATGGATAAAATATTTGATGCATTAATTATTGGTGGTGGACCTGCAGGAATGTTTGCTGGTATATATGGATACCAAAAGAAATTAAATGTATGTTTAATTGAACAAACATCATTATTGGGAGGACAACCACTACGGTTTCCCAACAAACCAGTTTATGACTTTCCTGGACAGTTATCGATTACAGCAATTGATTTAGTAAATAAATTAACTGATCAATTATGTTTTGAGTCTCAAGTTCAAATCTATAAGAATACTAAAATTACTTCTTATATATATAAAGACAATTGCTTTGACATTACTTTAAGTAATGGCAATTTAGTTAAAGCAAAAAACATTATTATTGCTACTGGTATTGTTCCTAATGAAATTAAGAACTTAGAAACAACTGATAATGGTAGAATACCAGTTAAACAAAATCAATTAACAAATTTAGATCATATATATGCTATTGGTAATGTTTGCACATATATAGATAAACCAAGTAGTATGGTTACAGCTTGTGGAGAGGCATCTGTAGCTATACGAAGCATTGTTAATCAACATGAATAAACCTAAAGTAATTGTTATTGTTGGACCAACCGCAACCAGTAAAACATCTTTAGCTATTAAACTAGCTAAAGAATTTAATGGTGAAATTATTAATGGAGATGCCTTTCAAGTTTATAAAGAATTAAATATTGGAGTTAACAAACCAACTAAACAACAATTATCAAAAGTCAAATTCCACTTAATTGATGAGTTATCAATTAATGAAGAATGAGATATTAAGAAGTTTCAACATTTAGGTAATAAAAAAATAAAAGAAATATTAGATCATAAACACTTACCAATTGTCTGTGGAGGTTCTTCACTATATATAGATGCACTTGTTAAAAACTATGATTTAGATAATATTCCTAAAAGATCAAATGAATTTGATCATTTATCAGCAGATGAACTATATCAACAGTTATCTAAATATTCTTTAGAGACTGCTAATAAAAATAAAGGAAATCATAAAAGATTAGCTAGAGCTTTAGAAATATATTCTAATGATCAATCAGATGATTTAATGAAGAAGACAAATAAGCAAATTTATGATTTTAAGATTATTCTTACCTCATTTGAATCAAGAAATGAGTTATATGAAAAAATCAATAAGAGAGTTGAACAAATGCTTGAATTAGGTTGAATCAAAGAAGTTAAACAATTCTTGGATTATCCTAATATTTTAAATTTGAATAGTTTTAAGGCTATTGGTTATAGAGAAATTTATCATTCATTAAAAACCAATACAGAATTAGACGTAGATAAAATTAAACAAAACACTAGACGTTATGCAAAACGTCAAATTACTTGAATTAAAAATCATTATCATGATTGTTTGGTATTTAATCAATCAAACTATGATGAAATTTTAAAAGAACTTAAATTATGAATCGAGTAAATCACCTATATATTCATATTCCTTTTTGTAATAGTATTTGTTGATATTGTGATTTTAAAAGATCAGTATGCAATAATCAACAAATAAAAATTAAATATGTCGATGATTTAGTCAGTCAAATATCAACTAAATATAAGGATTCAAAATTTAAAACTATTTACATTGGTGGAGGAACACCTAATTCATTGCATGAATTATTAATTCCATTATTAAAAGAATTGTCTAATCATCTACAAGATGAATATGAATTCACTATTGAATGCAATCCTGAATGCATTAATGATGAACAATTAAAGATTTTTAAAACATACAAGATTAACCGAATTTCATTAGGTGTTCAATCAACTAATGATAATCTTTTAAACAAAATTGGACGTAAACATAAAACGGATCAAGTTATTAAAGCTATTGAATTATTAAAAAGTAATGGTTTTAATAACTACAGTATTGATTTAATTTATGGTTTCAATGAGCAAACTTTAGATGATATCTATGAAGATTTTGAATTTATTCAAAAATACAACATTCCTCATGTTTCATGATATTCATTAGAAGTTAAAAATAATTCTGCATTTGGTAAATTAAATTACCAGTTAGATGAACAAAAAGCAGAAGACATGTTAAAAGTTATTGAATCAATGTTTGAAAAACTCGGTTATGAACGTTATGAAGTAAGTAATTGATGTGTAAATTCAAAATATGAATCACAACACAATCTTGCATATTGAAATACGTATGATTGGATTGGATTGGGTTATGGAGCTTTTGGTTTAGAGCAAAAGAATTATTATGAAAATATTGGACAAATAACTTCATATAAACAAAAGAGTTATTCATTATCAAATAAAGAATACTACCAACAAATATGAATTATGGGTTTAAGAACAAAATACGGATTAAATCTTAATAATGATATTCATAAGCAAGCTTACGAATATTTCAAGAATAAAGTTAATCCTAAAAATTTAAAAATTTCTAAGAGTAATATTCAAGCTAAAAACTTAAATACAATAGATAATATATTAATAGAAATAATTTAACCATGAAAAATAGATTTTTTAAAGTTGTTACAGCCATGGCTTGTGGATTAGGAATATCATCAATCCCATTCATCTCTACTTCTTGTTCGTGTTCAAATAAACAAGACCCAGACATTAAAAACATTATTGATTTGTATGTAAATAGACCTGAAGTGCAAACTATTACATATTCGGGTACTTCATCGGATCCGATTGAAAGATCTTTATATTTCAACGATGCGGTTAATAAAATATTAACTGAAAATAAAAAAATATTTTGGAATCAACTTTATAGTGAGGCATTTCATTTCATCAATATTAAAGGATATTCGTTAAACGTTGATTCAAAAACTAACTATCAGTTTTTAGCAAATGATAAAACATTCATTGATTTATACAATGAAGGATTTGTTCACATGCAAGTTGCTTTATCTACTGATGATTACATCAAAGATTATGAACAAACTGTTAGCGGATACACTAACCCATATCATGATATTGAATTTAAAGCAATCTTTAAAGTTGAATATTTAAGAAAATATTCATTTAATGATGTGACTATTCCTGCATCAACATCATTGTCGTATATTTTTGAGTTTAGAGAATCTAAATTCATGGATTACACAAATTTACCGACTGATCCATTATCTTATTATTCGAATGAATGAAATTGAGATCTATATTTCCCTTCATTCTGAGATAATCCATCATCAAGGATGTTTGGTGTCATTGAAACTAGTATATGTCATGGTATATTTGCCATTGACAGCAAATACATGCACACTAATGACATTTACCAACAATTCAAATTAAATATATAAACAAAAAATAGTGATCGTCCGATCACTATTTTAATTGTTAGTAAATAGAATTATTTACGAGATTTTTTAGCTGCTTTTTTAGCAGGTTTCTTTGCACAACCGCACTTAGGACCACATTTGCATGTAGATTTCTTAGCAGGTTTTTTAGCACAGTCACATTTAGGACCACACTTGCAAGCAGATTTCTTAGTTACAGTTTTCTTTGCTACTTTCTTAGTAGGTTTCTTAGCAACTTTTTTTACTACTTTTTTTGCCATATTTTTTCCTTTTTTTATTTATATATAAAGAATAATATAACACTTTTTTATATATTTATATAAAAAAATAGCATTTTATGGGCACAAATGAAACAAAATAAAAATTTAGCACTCTTTGTTGTAAAGTGCTAATTATGTGCTATAATGTGTTCATAAAATTAAAAAAGGAGAAATAAAATTATGGCAAAAGAAGTAATATTAGGAATTGACTTAGGAACAACTAACTCATGTGTTTCTATTCTTGACGGCGATAAACCAAGAGTATTAGAAACACCAGAAGGAAAGAGAACCATTCCTTCAGTTGTTTCCTTTAAAAACAATGAATTTATTGTTGGTGAAGCTGCTAAAAGACAAATGATCACTAACATTAATACAGTTGCATCTATTAAGAGAAAGATGGGAACTAATGAAAAAGTTAAATTAGGAGATAAGATGTTTACTCCTGAAGAAATTTCAGCAAAGATCTTGGCTTACATTAAAGATTATGCAGAACAAAAAGTAGGACATAAAGTATCAAAGGCTGTTATTACAGTTCCTGCATACTTTAATGATGCTCAAAGAACTGCTACTAAGAATGCTGGTAAAATTGCAGGATTACAAGTAGAACGTATTATTAATGAACCTACAGCTGCTGCATTAGCATACGGTGCTGATAAAACAAATAAGGAACAAAAGATTTTAGTTTATGACTTAGGTGGTGGTACATTCGATGTATCTATCCTAGATATGGCTGAAGGTTCATTTGAAGTATTAGCTACTAGTGGAGATAACCATTTAGGTGGTGATGACTGAGACCAAAAGATTATTGATTGATTATTAAGTGAAATCAAAGCAGAAAATGGTGTTGATTTGTCTAAAGACAAAATGGCAATGCAAAGATTAAAAGAAG
>JAAGKN010000385.1_pt1 | contig 130288 bp, 139 predicted proteins | sample 6206371 | NCBI WGS metagenome assembly JAAGKN01 (sample SAMN11533720, study PRJNA540317) | gut metagenome | isolation source: fecal pellets from male and female animal of same cohort | host: Peromyscus leucopus | place: USA:CA | collected 2017
CGTAATTATTAATAAAGTCGCCGGTAATAAGACGCTTTTAACCTTTTGCCCAAAGACATTGACAATTCCGTTCCCTTCCCTTAATATCATTCCTGCATCCGAGAGGTCGGGTGTGGTGTCTAACAAACATCTGTAAAACATATATCCTCCTTTGGGGGAGTGCCGGTAATATATTGAATAACGGCGACTGTGTTTTAGCAGTTTGTTAGCTCCCTCGCCTTAATTTTTTTAAGGCGAGCTTTGTTTTAACAGCAAATAAGGAGCTATAAAATGCAAATAAAGAAAATCTTTAAAAGAAACAGGTGTGAAACGGCTTTTAACTTTGCCCTGCAGGTAAGGCGGCTGCGCGAAGAACGAGGATTGACCGTTGAAGAATTGGCGCAAGAATCAGGTATTCCCGTTTGCATCTTGCAGCGGATGGAAATGGGATGGTTTGAAGATTGGGGCAGAAACTTCAGTTTTGCCAAATTCTTTAACCGCAAAATCAGAATTGAGTTTTATTAAAACAAAAACAGCCGCCCTTAAAGAGCGGCTGTTTGTTTATATTCGCTACCTTTAGCCAACAATATTGCCGGCAGCTAAAATATCCAAAAGTTTTTTAGTGGCATCTGCCGCAGAAATGTTTTGACAGATTGCATATTCGCTGGCCAAACGGTCAAGAGCCTGCTCATAAATCTGTCTTTCGCTGTAAGACTGTTCAGACAGATTTTCACGACGGTGTAAGTCGCGAACAACTTCGGCAATTGCCACAGGACTGCCGGAATTGATTTTGTTTTCATATTCCTGAGCACGGCGCGACCACATAATTTTTTTAACTTTAGCTTTGCCTTTTAACACTTCCAAAGCATCATCCATTACCGAATTTTCGGAAATTTTGCGCAGTCCGTTAACACTGGCTTTTGCCAGAGGAACGCGCAGGGTCATTTTATCTTTGTCAAAATTAACAACAATCAGTTCAAGTTCGGATCCGCCGACATTTTGGGTATAGATATCAGCAACTTTGCCAACGCCCTGTGCCGGATAAACGACATATTCGCCAGAATTAAACGCAATTTTAGATGTTGTTTTTTTAATCATATTAAATTCCCACTATTGTTTTAATACCAAAACTCCAAACGCCTTGTTTTCCGCAAGACAGAGCGTAATATACCACATTTTCGGACACAAATCCAGCAGTTTTTTTATTTTTTTGTCAAACTCTATTTAACCGCCGGAAATAAACCGGTTTGACGCAAAGCCTCACCCAAAACCATCGTAGCTGAAACAGCAACATTAATTGACCTTGCATGCTCCGTCATGGGGATAATCAGCCGAGCATCGACGGTTTGGTGTACTTGTTCAGGCACACCGGCACTTTCTCTGCCCAAAAGCAAAACATCATCAGGCCGGAAAGAAAATTCCGTATAAGGTTGCTTAGACTTTGTCGTCAGCAAAACAATACGCCCGTACTCTTCAGGATGGGCTTTAGCATAAGCCGTAAAATCTTCCCATGAATTATGGCGGCGATATTTCACCAGTTCCAAATAATCCATGCCGTAACGGCGCAGCGCATGTTCGCTGAACAAAAACCCGCAAGGCTCGATAATGTCAACCTCAACGCCGACGCAGGCACCAAGCCGAAGCATGGTGCCCGTGTTTTGCGGCATATCCGGCTGAAACAATGCCAGACGCATATTAGGCTCCTTTTGAAACCTGAGCCGAAACTTCTGCGTCAAAACAAATCTTGACGCCGTCAATATCAGCCATGGTTCCCTGAGCACAAGAATTAACTACTTTTACAGCCAAAACCTGCTCGGCAACATAGGCTTCGTTTTCGGTCAAGGCCGCAGCCAACTCCGCGTCGGCCGTTTGCCAGCTCAAAATAATACGATCGGAAATATTGAAGTTTTTATCCTTACGCAGCGTTTGAACCAAACGGACAAAATCGCGCGCCATGCCTTCACGTTTGAGCTCGTCGGTAACGTTCGTGTCAAGCGTTACGACGGCTTTATTTTCGGCAAAAGCCTGTCCGGCAACACCGTCTTTCATTTCAAGGCGGACTTCAAACAAATCATTGGTCAAAGTTTTTCCGGCAATGTTCAACGTGCCGTCGGCGTTCAGTTCCCACTGTCCTTGTTTGTATGCGGCCATAACGGCGCCCATATCTTTACCCAAAACCTTGCCCAAAAGCGGCGTATAAAGATAAATTTTCTTGGTTGCATAGTTGGTTAAATTGTTATCAAAGCGAACTTCTTTAACATTCAATTCGTCTTTAACAATATCCTGATATTCGTCACCAAAGCTACGGCCGACTACCGTCAAGCTGGCCAAAGGCAAGCGGTTACGGAGATTTTTTTCCTCGCGGATAAATTTGCCTGCAGAGCACAGTTCTTGCAAGAAGTCCATTTCGGCCATCAGCTCGGCATTATCGGCAATAGAGCTCAAATCAGGATAGTCTGCCAAATGAACAGACTCGTTTCCGGTCAGGTTTTTATAAACATATTCGCAGGTAAACGGCATTAACGGCGCCATAATCTTGCTCAAGTTGACAAGAACGGTATACAGCACGTCAAAAGCCAACCCCTCGCCTTCCCAGAAACGGTCACGGGTGCGGCGGATGTACCAGTTGTTCAAAATTTCCATAAACGAGGCGATTTCATTGCAGGCAACGGCCACGTCATAGGTTTCGAGCCCGTTTTTAACCACTGCCGCCAAATGCTTTAATTTTGCCAGAATGTAATTGTCAAGCGACTCGGTTGAAGAACTGACTTCTTTGGCCTGATAACCTTCGGCATTAGCATAGAGCGTAAAGAAGTAAAAAGCATTCCACAACGGGATTTGCGCAACGCGGGCAGCTTTGACGATTTCTTTGCCTTCTTGGTCAACAGCCAGATTGCCGCCTTTTAAGACCGGAGAAGAAACCAGGAACCAACGCAGCGTATCCGAACCGATCGTATCCAGAACCATTGCCGGATCAGGATAATTTTTCAGGCGCTTAGACAATTTTTGTCCGCCTTCGGCCATCAACAAACCGGTACAAATACAGTTTTTGAAAGCCGGACGGTTATGCAGCGCTGTAGACAACACGGTCAAAGTATAGAACCAACCGCGGGTCTGATCCATGGCCTCAACGATGAAGTCTGCCGGAAAATGCTCTTCAAACCACTCTTTGTTCTCAAATGGATAGTGAACCTGAGCATAAGGCATTGAACCGGATTCAAACCAGCAGTCAAAGACATCGCCGACGCGGCGCATCATAGTTTGTCCGCTCGGATCATCCGGGTTGGGATAAACCACATTGTCAATATAGGGCTTGTGCAGGTTTGCAACCTCAAAGCCGGTTTTTTCTTTGATTTCGGCAACAGAACCAAAAACATCGACACGCGGAAATTTCGGATTATCGGATTTCCAAACCGGAATCGGGGTTCCCCAGAAACGGTTGCGTGAAATCGACCAATCGCGGGCGCCCTCAAGCCATTTGCCGAAACGGCCGTCTTTGATATGTTCCGGAACCCAGTTAATCTGTTGATTGTTTTTAACCATTTCATCGCGAAAATCGGTAACCTTGACAAACCAAGATGACATCGCTTTATAAATCAGCGGGGTGTCAGTGCGCCAGCAGAAAGGATAAGAGTGGGTATATTGTTCTTTTTTAACAAGCAAACCGTTTGATTTCAGCCATTGCATAATCGGCTCGTTGGTTTCAAAAACCTGTTTCCCCTCATAATCAGGAACTTCGGCTGTAAATTTTCCGGCTTCGTCAACGGGGCAAACAACCGGAAAATCAGAATTATACGCACGACAGGCGTCAAAGTCGTCCTGACCGAAGCCGGGAGCAATGTGAACGACACCTGTACCGTCTTCAACCGACACAAACTCGCCGCTTAAAACCTTAAAGCAGCCTTTATTCTTCAACTCCTTAAAGTATGGGAACATCGGTTCATAGTTCATACCGATTAAATCGGCGCCTTTCAACGAACCGACTTTGACGGCGTTTTCAAGCTGTTTTTTATAGCGTCCGAGCAGAGCTTCCGCCAAAATGTATTTTTGACCGTCCTCTTCCATAACGGCATAATCGATATCTTTGCCGACAGCCAGCATCAGGTTTGACGGCAGTGTCCACGGGGTTGTCGTCCAGACCAGAATTTTCATGCCGTTTTCAAGCTTGAACAGAACCGTAATGGCGTTATCGGTTTTATCCTGATAGCCTTGATTGACTTCAAAGTTGGAAAGCGGGGTTTCGGCAGCCCAAGAATAAGGCAAAACGCGGAAATCTTCATAAATCAGCCCTTTGTCGTAAAGCTGTTTGAAATTGTTGATAACGCTTTCCATAAACGGCAGATCCATAGTTTTATAGTCATGAGAAAAATCAACCCAACGACCGATACGTTTGAACATATCGACCCAAATGCCGGAATATTTCAATACGTCGGAACGGCAAAAATCATTAAACTTCTCAACGCCGAATTCCTCAATTTGTTTACGGCCGGACACGCCGAGCTGTTTTTCGGCAGCCATTTCGGCCGGCAGTCCGTGGCAGTCCCATCCCAGACGGCGGTCAACTTTTTTGCCGCCCATGGTCTGAAAACGGGCAACAACGTCTTTGACATAAGAAACCATGATATGACCATAGTGCGGCGTACCGTTGGCAAAGGGCGGGCCGTCGTAAAATACAAACTCGGCCGCACCGTCGCGGTTATGGACTGATTTTTCAAAAGTGTTGTCTTCTTCCCAAAATTTGAGAATGTTTTTTTCTAATTCGACGAAGTCAGGTTTTGCCTTAACTTCCGCGTAATATTTGGTCATGTTTAACCCCTGTATTACAAATATGTTATTGAACGGATTGGTGTTTGATAAAAAATGTATATATAAAGAAAAGCGCATCCCCTAAGGGATAATAATGGAATTGATATGTATTATAATGTTTAACATCAGCTTTTCTTTCCTCTGAACTGTCAGAGAATTTAATACAATATATACAGCGAGTCAAGCATTTATCCTCATAAAAGCCGCTGTTGACTCCTGCACGAAAACATGTTATATTTTGTCTATATTTTTATACAGGAGAAAGATTATGAGTGAAGCAGCAAAAAAAGCCGTTGATGTCGGAGCCACTCTCGCAAAATACGGTATTCAGGGTGCCGGATATGTTGCCGGCTGCGGCGTTAAGCTGGCTAAGGCCACTTTGGAAGAAGTCGGAAACATGGCCTCTTATTTTTCAGGCTGCAATCTGGGACAGCCTATCGGCAAATTTATGGTCGGCGAAGCGGAAAAAGCGGCCAATTTTGCCATTAACGGCACTGAAAAGCTCGGTATTGCCGGCGTTAATTTTATTGCCAACCGCGTTAAAAGCAGACTGTAATGCAGCACGCCGAAGAATATCAGATTATCATTTCAAAAGATAAAAAGCTGGCCGTTTTGTTGCATCCGCAAAAGGGGGAGCCTCGCAATTCATATTTATTATATGACGGCGGCGACCATGCTTTTTTGTATAGACACCGCGAAGACGTCATTTTGCTTGATTATCTTAATCCGGCCGTTACGGATTTTTTAGCGCATTCGGATGAAATTGTGATTATTGAGGCAGATTGGGAAAAAAATGAAACACTTTTTGATTATGTCGTCAAAATAAAACACGAAGAATACGCATAAAAAAAGCTCTCTGCCAAAGGCAGGGAGCTTTTTTGATTACGATAGTACGTTCCTTTAGTTAAAGGCAGACGCTGAAAACGGCATTGCCGGTCTGCATCTCACAGGACGGATTTTGCAGCAGACTTTCGGCAAACGAGGCCGAAACGGTATCCTGATAAGCGCCGGCAGATGAAAATTTTTGCCATCGGCCGCCCCGAAACGTCAGAAGATAATCTGCTTTTTCACCGGAATTTTCGCCTTCTTCATCACTATCAACTTTATTGACAAAGATGATTTTTTGATAAGCAGGCTGAAGAATCACATTGTTGTCAAAAGACAAAACGCCCCAATTACCGCTACGGGAAATAACCCTCTTTTGCCTCAGGCAAACACTCAGATTTTCCCCCGGACCGACGACCTGCCCGTTTTGCAGAACAATGTATTCCTGTTTGTCCTGATCGGTAACAAGCAGATGCGGAACAGATATGCCGGTCTCAAAAACATAATGCTTTCCGCGAACATCGCACAACACGCTGTCACCGTCGGACAGAAAGATGTCGATATCTTCCTTGTTATCGTCATAGCCGATAACAAAACCGTCCAGACCGTCCACATAGCTGTACCGAGCTTCACGCAGAACAACATTATTACTGTCACAGATTCCGACCAGATTGCGTCCGTTAATTCTCTCGGTAAAGGATATTAAACTGCTTCCGTTAATCGGAGCATACCCCTTTTTCCTGTCATGCATCATCGCATAGCCGACGATCACAATCAGCAGTAAGATTGATAAGATGAACTTTCTCATAGAATAATGGATTAAAAATTTTACAATGCTGCTATTGTAACCGAGTTTTTATGTTTTAGCAAGAGGCGGAATCTGTATTTTTGATAAAAAATGCCAGAAATATCATCTGTTAGTATTGCCGAAAAGCTCTCCGCAAATACATGGTACCGGAACCCCTGTTGTAAACGGAAAGCTGACCGGTAGGCAATGCAGACGCCGCACAGCCCAAAAAGCAGCTGCCTGAGCATCTATGGCATCAACATTCCATCCTTTTTCCGCCGTAGTTTTAACTGATAATTCCGGCAATCTTTGCCGTAAAAAACGCAACAACGTCGGATTTTTGGCTCCCCCGCCGCAGACAAAGACTTCTTGAGGCGGCTCAGGCAAATAAAGTGCTATGGAATAAGCTATCGATTCCGCTACAAAAGCCGTAGCCGTAGCTGCGCCGTCTTCAAGGCTCAGCCCTTCCAGATGTTCCATTTTTTCGTTAAACATCGCCCTTCCGCAGGCTTTGGGCGGCTGAAGCGCCAAATATTTATGATGCATAAGGCTGGACAAAATCTGTTCGTTGACTTTACCCAAAATAGCCAAACGCCCGTTATAATCAATATGCATGCCCCCGTGTTTCATCACCCAGTCATTAATAACCGCATTGCCGGGACCGGAAACAAAAGCCATCATTTCTCCATTGGCACCAAACCAAGAAATATCTGTTGTTCCGCCGATATCAATTACGACAAGCGGTTTTGTGCAACAAGAGGTCAGCGCTTCGTAATAAACCGGAGAAAAAGGTGCCCCTTGTCCTCCGTTTAAGATATCGGCATTCCGAAAACCGCTGACCGTCTGAATACCAGTCAGCTCGGCAAGCATTTTGCCGTCACCTATCTGATGTGTATAATGTTCCGCCGGATTGTGGCAAATCGTGTGTCCGGCGAAACCGATAACATCAACTTCGCAGGAATTGTCCGTCAGAAAATTTTGCACCAAATCGGCACAAAATTCGGTAAAAGCTATTTCAGTTCGGCGGATAGCATTTGCGGCATCCGGAGAATCGTCCGCACGGCAACCGTCAATTTTGCGCAAAGCATCAATCAGGCTTTCATCAAAAGGCGTAATATAAGCCGGTCCGAAAGCCTTTACATCGACTCCGTCCGTTTCAATCTTTGCTATCCCCACGCCTTCGTAGGAAGTAGAGCTCATAATGCCCAAAGCTGAAACCGTTTTGATATTTCCCATACGCAACACCTTTAAATTCTTTAATACTTATTATAGCACACACCAGTATAAATTGTTATAAAATTTTTGTAACGAAAAAGCTTCTTATCCATGCAAGGATAAGAAGCTTTTTTATGTTACGGTCATTTCTTCTCTCTGACAGCATAGACATTGTCCAACATGGTATCGCCTGATTTATTAATCAAGTCAGCATCTTGAGCGTCTAACTCTCCGAGAGACTCACCGGTAACGCCGGAAAACTTTTTCCAATCGTTATTGTCTTTGTCTGCGGTGTAAATAACTGGTGTTTCTACGTTTTCACGCACTGTTTTTTTGCCGTTTTTCACTTTTTTGACATCCTTGCGGACAGCTAAAACAAGCCTGCTGCTCGGTTCTATCAAATCTTTGTTGTCATAAGTCAGAACACCGATTTTACCGGCTTTCTCATAAAGCACATAGCCTTCCGTCGGATACAGATACATACATTCCTGCGGACCGATAACCTTGTTCAAATCGGGAAAATACCAGTAATTCATAACATTGGAATCGCTTCCCGTTTGAATTACGAAATGCCCTAGAGAATCGGCAGCGTTCTCACTGTAGACACAAATCGTCTTGACGAGCTCCGGCAAAATGTCTTTGCCGTCTGCGGTAAAGAGATCATATTCCCTATAGGATGGATATGTCCCGATGAAGAAACCATGGTCATACGCCACTTCCTGATAGACAGGCTCTTTGATTTGTTCACCGGCAGCATTTTGTACACCTTTCAGAATACGGTTGTCAACTTTTGCAGTAAATGTCGAATAATCGCTTCCATCAATGGGAGCAACCTGACTTTTATAACCACAAGAAACGAACACACTTACAATTGCAACAACTAAAGCTGCAAAAACAGTCTTTTTCATAAAAATAAGATTAAGTTAATAATGTTGAAACAAAATTATAATATCACTTTTTTAGAGAAAATCAATAGACAAAATTCGCAGTTATGACAAAAATCATCAAATTGTTGAATTTCGCGAATTATATGCTACTATGCACGCGTATTTTTTAGTAAGGATAAAGGAAATGAGTAACTTTAAATCACAATTTTTTAATATCATGGTCGAGCGCGGCTTTTACAATCAATGCACAAACGAAAACGGATTCGACACATATTTGTACGAATGCGAGCAAAAAGGCACGCCGGCAGTTGGTTATCTCGGTTCCGATCCCACCGGTGACAGCTTACATGTGGGGCATATTGTCCCCTTAATGATGCTGCGCTGGTTTCAAAAATGCGGACATAAGCCTCTCACTTTAGTCGGCGGCGCAACCGCGCGTATCGGCGACCCTTCGGGAAAAGACAAATTGCGTCCGTTTTTGAGCGAGGAAACTTTGGCTCATAATGTTGAGGGACTGAAAAAATCTTTTTCTAAATTTTTAAAATTCGGCAACGGTGCAACGGACGCACTGATGGTTGACAACTGGGATTGGTTTAAAAACATTAATTATCTCGCTTTTCTGCGCGATATCGGAACCTATTATTCCGTCAACCGCATGCTGACCATGGACAGCGTGAAAGCCCGTCTGGAACGCGAGCAGCCGATGTCTTTTTTGGAATTTAACTACATGTTGCTACAGGGATACGATTTCTGCGAATTATATCAGCAATATGGTTGCCGCGCGCAAATTGCTGGTTCTGACCAATGGGGAAACATTACCTCCGGTACCGAACTCGGACGGCGCAAATATGATGTTGAATTATTTGGTTTTACCAGTCCGATTATTACGGATTCGGCCGGTAAAAAAATGGGCAAATCCGAGGGCAATGCCGTCTGGATTAATGAAGAAAAACTGCCAAGCTATGATTATTTTCAATATTTCCGCAATATCGGCGATGCCGAAGTGGGAAAATGCCTGCGTATTTTTACCGACCTGCCGATGGATGAGGTTCGCCGGTTGGAAGCACTGAAAGATCAAGAAATAAACGAAGCCAAAAAGATTTTGGCATTTGAAGCAACCAAAATTTGTCGCGGCGAAGCCGAAGCCGAAGCTGCACGCAACACGGCAATCAAAACTTTTGAGCAAGGCGGAATTGGCGGAGAACTTCCCTTTATTGAAAGGAAAACTGCAGACGGCCTCAGCATTTTGGATGCCTTTGTCGAAATCGGCTGGTGCGCCAGCAAAGGCGAAGTACGCCGGATGGTTAAACAAGGCGGCATAAAAGTCAATGATCTGGTTATCGCTGATGAAAACTATTGTTTCTCTGCACAAGACGTCAATGATGGGCAAATTAAAATTGCTCAGGGCAAGAAAAAATTCGGGCTGATAAAAATTGTCGCCTGACATTTTAACCAACGACTATAAAGCCGCTCCGTTGCAATGCAGCTTTATAGTATGCCGCTTTGGCAAAAAAGCTATTGACAAGGCGACAAAAAAAGCTATATTACACGCAAAGTAATATGGATAAACCTTTATAAAGAGTATTTGAAAATGGCAAAAGCAATTAAAGTAAAAGTAAAATTGGAAAGCACTGCCGGTACCGGTACATTCTATCTCGCTGAAAAAAATCCGAGAACCCATCCGGAAAAGCTGACCTTGAAAAAATATGACAAGAAGAGCAAAAAGCACGAAGAATTCGTTGAAAAGAAATTGAAGTAATTTTTCTTGTTTTCTTTTATACCGGCTTATGGCCGGTATTTTTTTTACACATTACGGCGTGAATAGAAATAAAAACATAATGCTTGATGCGGGCTTGACTTTTTGACCGAAATAATATATTTTTGTCCACGATTTAAAATTATTTAATAAAACTATTATGAAAAAAACAGTTACATTCAGCATCCTTGCGATTATCGGAGAAGTTGCTTTGTTTGGTTGGGCTTCTAACATCTGCATTGCAACCTATGTCGCCGTGTTAGGCATCATCATTGCCTGGTTTGCCATTTCATGCAAAAGGGATATCCAAAAACAACGAAATGCGTGGAAAGCCAACCCTATTCCACCGGACATTGAACAATTTGACCAGTTTTTTTGGCAGCAGCTTATTTCTCAGCAAAACTGGTATCTGGAAAACATCTATACAAAAGATGACATCAAAAGCCTCATTGGCCAGTATGCTGACAAAATTCAAAGAACATGGGAAGATCAAACCATTCATTTACAAAAAAGGATGGAAACAGTTAAGCTGTATATGCAGCGGATTAATTCGCTGACATATTACCTTGACTACATTGAACCCAAATGTTGCATTTTTTAAGAGTCATTTAGAGGAGAGCCCATCGCTCTCCTCTTTTTTTGTGCAAAATAGAATGTTGCACTTCAGAGCATTTTGATATACAATTGAGCTGAATTTAAATTATTTAATATGGAAACAATCGTAATTATTATCGCTATTTTGGCGCTTATTGTCTGCTTGATAAAAGCTGCCAACAGTGCCAAACCGCAAAAATGGTCTATTGCTGCATGGATCATTGCTGTTTTTCTCTTTGGTGCCTTTTTTAACGACATCACGGAACTGTGTGAAATAACCGGCATGATTGCAAAAACTATTCTCGTCACCATTGTTTTGGGAATAGCCTCAATTTTCCTTTGGCGTTTGGCTCAAAAACTTTGACAGAAAGCTCCGCTCAAACATACATAATGTTTGCGGAGCTTTACTTTTTGCCATAATTTGACTTTTTACAAATTTTGTGTATAATATTGTTCGTTATGTCCATTAAACTTTGAGTGACAAGTGAAAAAAATACTATCAATTAAAGATGCCGCACTATTGGTGAAGGAGAATACCTCTGTGATGATAGGCGGCTTTTTACGGTGCGGCAGCCCGACAAAAATTATCGATGAGATTGTTAAAAATAAAACAGGCAATTTAACCTTAATTGCTAACGACACATCAACTCCTGAATATGATCGAGGACTTTTAATTGCTAATAAGCTGGTAAAAAAAGCCATTGTTACCCATATAGGCACAAATCCAGAAACCGGACGTCAGATGAATGCCGGAGAACTTGAAGTAGAGCTTGTTCCGATGGGAACATTGGTTGAAAAAATACGTTCCGCCGGAGCGGGACTTGGAGGATTTTTAACTCCGACGGGCATCGGAACCATTGTTGAAGAAGGTAAAACAATTATGGAGGTAGATGGGAAAAAGTATCTGTTTGAAAAACCTCTGAAAGCCGACACCGCTATTATTTATGCAACAAAAGCCGACAAATTCGGCAATGCGTTTTTGGACGGGACTACCCGCAATTTTAATACGGTTATGGCTACAGCTGCCCAAACTGTTATTCTTGAACCCGAAGAAATTTCGGAAGAACCTCTTGCTCCGGCACAAATTACAATTCCGGGCGTTTTTATTGACTATATTGCATTTTGAGGAAAAAATGGAACTATCAAAAGAACAATGTCGGGAAATTATTGCCCGTAGAATCGCAAAAGAATTTCATGAAGGCGATTTGATTACTCTGGGAATCGGCCTTCCGACGGAAGCGGCAAACTATATTCCGGATAATATCCATGTTATGCTGCAATCGGAAAACGGCATGATCGGCGGTGGCGCTCGTGACTTTGATGCCCCCGGAAATGCACATATTACCAATGCAGGCGGCTTGCCGGTTACCACTCGTGCTGGAGCTGTTTTTTTTGATACGGCCATGTCATTCGCCATCATCCGCGGCGGACATGTTGATGCCACGGTTTTAGGCGCATTACAGGTCGACAGCCACGGCAATCTTGCCAACTGGATGATTCCGGGAGCTTTTGTTCCGGGGATGGGCGGCGCCATGGACTTAACCGTCGGCGCAAAAAAAGTAATTGTGGCAATGGAACATACCAACAAAGGTAAGCCACGCATTGTCAAAGATTGTACCATTCCACTGACGGCAGCCGGTGAAGTAGACTTAATCGTAACGGAACGCTGTGTTCTGGAAGTAACATCTGAAGGGTTGCTGTTAAAAGAAATCAATCCGCTGTTTTCCCTTGAAGACATCATTAATTCGACGGAAGCTGAGCTGATTGTTCCGGATTGGCTGCAACAAAAGCAAGCTGCTTAAAAAACAAAAGGCCTCCGTCAATGGAAGCCTTTTGTTTTGTTACTGATGGCGGAGAAAATAAATCCGTTCATCAATTACCCCGATACAATCAAGGTAATAATAGTAATCTTCTCTGCCGTGCGCTTTAACCAAGTCGGCATGATACTCATTACGAAGTTCCCAAAGCTCTTTTTCCGTTTTGCTTTTAAGTTTTTCCCTAAAAACATGTTCTTCTTCACCTTGCAAACGGCGAGGAGGAGAGCAATTATCCTGCGGCACATCACTGTCAAACAGAGCACGCAGCAAGAAATAAAAAACGATCATAATAATCCAAAGCATATACAGTGTTTTTGATGATTAATAATATTTTCTTGTTTTATTTATAGAATATTGCAAAAGAAATCACAAGCTAAAACTCTCTAGCAAATGAAGTCTATTCATAAGTGCGAGACTAAACGGTATAGCGATTTTATGAGGTAAATCGGATAAAAAAAGTATGACCGACTCACAAACACTTGCCAAATATCAAGCAAGTGCACTAATAAAATCCCCTGTTTACTGAGGATTTCTGTTTGTTCTCTCCAAGATTTTTTGAGAAGATGTTCTTTTCAAAATTATGACAGTAAATTCTCTATATGTATTTCACACAAAAATCATTACCTAATTTTAACTTCAAAATCACCCAAAACTGTGAAGAATTTGTAAAAACGGCAAATTGGTAATTGAGCATTGTCAAGGGTTATGTGAAGATGAAAAATGGGTTGCAAGAAATTGCAACCCATTGAAAATACCGTATAAACAGTTGATACCAATTAACGTTTTGAGAACTGGTAAGAACGACGAGCCTTTTTGAGACCATATTTCTTACGTTCAACAACACGATCATCACGGGTAAGGAAGCCGGCTTTCTTCAAAACAGCTCTCAGTTCCGGTTCATACTCGTTCAAAGCTTTTGAAATACCATGTTTAATGGCACCGGCTTGACCGGACAAACCACCACCGCTTACAGTGCAGATTACGTCAAATTCGTTAACGCGGTTAGCAACTTCAAACGGCTGATTAATAACCATTTTCAAAACCGGACGAGCAAAATATTCATCAATGTTTTTAGAATTTACAGTGATATTGCCTTTACCCGGCTTAAGCCAAACGCGAGCAACGGCGTCTTTTCTTTTGCCTGTAGCATAAGAGCGACCGAATTTATCGCGGTTCGGTTTGCGGATTTCTGTCTTTTCAGCGCTGGCGCTTACTTTAATATCTTTCAATGATTCGATTTTAGCCATTACAAAGCACTCCTCTTATTCTTCGGGTTCTGGGCTGCAATATCCAACACGATCGGATTTTGAGCGGTATGAGGATGATTTTCACCGGCATAAACTTTCAATTTGGTCATCTGCTGACGGCCAAGCGGATTACGGGAAATCATTCTTTCAACAGCCTTCTCAACAACGCGACCCGGGAATTTTCCGGCCAAGATTTTGGCAGGAGTTGTTTCTTTAATGCCGCCAATCCAACCGGTGTGTCTGTAATAAACTTTATCGGTCAGTTTTTTGCCTGTCAATTTTACTTTATCAGCATTGATAACGATAACATAGTCACCGCAGTCAAGGTTCGGTACAAAGCAGGGCTTGTGTTTACCGCGCAAAATTTTAGCGATTTCGGCAGCCAAACGACCCAATACAACGCCTTGAGCGTCAACTACATACCATTTTCTTTCAATGTCAGATGGTTTTGTAGCATAAGTGTTCATATTTTCTCTCTTTACAAATATGGGTTAAATTCCTGCCTAATATACATTATGTCTACTTATTGTCAACACAAAAAAAACAACGTAAAAACAAACAATTAAACCGCGGTACTATAATACCGCGGTTTAACACGCTGTTTTTGCTTATTTTATTACTATTTTTGAATATCAGATAAAACCTGCATTGAAATTATTTTGTCAGGATTGGAAACCATGCCGTTTGCACCGTATCCGCGTTTAATTTTGTCAACATATTCCATACCGGAAATAACCTGCCCCCAAACAGTATACTGACCGTCTAAGAAATTCGAATCCTTAAAGCAAATAAAAAACTGGCTGTCGGCAGAATCCGGATCCATTGCTCTTGCCATAGACACAGCACCACGGCGGTGCGGTTTGTTATTAAACTCTGCTTTCAGGTTTTGCCCGCTGCCGCCGGTTCCGTTTCCCAGAGGATCGCCGGTTTGAGCCATAAAGCCGTCAATCACACGATGGAATTTCAAACCGTCATAAAATCCCTGACGTACCAATTCTTTAATTCTGGCAACATGGTTGGGAGCAACGTCCGGATACATTTGTATCAAAACATCACCGTCTTTAAGTTTCAGCAACAGAGTATTTTGCGGGTCATTTACCTCATAAGCTCCGGCATGGCTGAAAGTCATACCCAACATAACCAACAAACTGCCGATAAATTTCATCATTTTAACATCTCCTTCAATTTATAAAGTTCTTCCAAAGCCTCGCGAGGGCTTAAGTTATCAGGGTTCAGCGCCTCGAGCGCCAATTGTGCCGGCGATTTTACGTTTTCGGCTTTTTCCTGCTCACGCAGAGAAGCGAACAAAGGCAAATCATCGGCCAGTTCTTTTATATTGCCGCTTTTCTTATCATTTTCCAGTGACGACAAAACCTGCTCGGCCCGTTTTACCACGACACTCGGTAATCCGGCCAACTTGGCGACATGAATACCGTAAGAACGGTCTGCAGCCCCGTCAATCACTTCATGCAGAAAGATTACTTCATCGTTAAATTCTTTGATTTTCATACAGTGCAATGTCATTTTATGCAATTTGCCAACCAGCGACGTCAATTCGTGATAATGGGTAGCAAACAAAGCGCGGCTGCGATTAACCTCATGCAAATGTTCAACAACCGCCCAAGCGATTGACAAACCGTCAAATGTTGCCGTTCCGCGCCCGATTTCATCTAAAATAACCAAAGATCGCTCATCGGCCTGATTAAGTATTCCGGCAGTTTCAACCATTTCAACCATAAAAGTAGAGCGCCCGCGTGCCAAATCATCCGAAGCTCCCACGCGAGAGAAAAGCTTGCTGACTACGCCGATATGGGCGGAAGAAGCCGGTACATAAGCTCCGGCCTGAGCCATAACGGCAATCAGGGCATTTTGGCGTAGAAATGTCGATTTACCAGCCATATTGGGTCCCGTTATCAACCAAATACTGCTGTTTTCGCCGCCAAGCAGGCAATTGTTACCGACAAAAGCGCCGCTATGCTCTGCATCAAGCGAAGCCTCTACCACAGGGTGGCGCCCTTCCCTGATTTCAAAATCAAGAGAATTATCGACCAGCGGACGGCAATAATTTTTTTCAGCAGCCAAATCGGCAAGTGCTGCGCCGACATCCAATTCAGCAACAGCCTTCGCTGTACGGGAAATATCCTCGGAAGACGCTTTGACCAAGTCGACAAGATTGTCAAAAAGTTGCAATTCTATTGCCAGCGCCTTTTCTGAAGCGCCGCGAATTTCGTTTTCTATTTCCGTCAATTCAACCGTGGTAAAACGAACGGCGTTCAATACCGATTGCCGATGGATAAATTTTTTGTTTTCCAACATTTCGGTGGCAAATTTGACAGGAACTTCCACAAAATAGCCGATAACATTGTTATATTTTATTTTAAGATTTGAAATTCCGGTTTCTGCCGCATATTTTTCCTGCATTTGCAGGATAACCTGTTTGCTGTTGCTTTTTAAATTGCGCAATTCATCCAGCGGCGGATAATAACCGGCAGCAATAAAATCTCCGTCGCGGGTCAAAAGCGGCAAATCGTCCGTTGTCAAAGCGCGACCAATTTCATCCACTAAATTATCATGGTTTCCGAATTTGCCGATAATATCAGAAACGGCAGACGGCAATTCTTTTACCGTATTTTGGTGCAGGCCGCTGATGATGTTTTTTAATTTCGGCAGCACTTCCAATACGCATTTGACCGCCGACATATCCCGTGGCCCCCCACGCCCGAGACTGAGCCGAGATACGGCACGCTCAACATCGGGGCAACCTTTCAGCAAAGACCTGACATCCTGACGGATAAATTCCTCATCAATAAAAAAACTTACGACGTCCAAACGTTGATTTATTTCATCAACATCCAAGAGCGGCGCGGCAATGCGTGAAGCCAACATACGGGCACCGACACCGGTTACCGTCCTATCCATAACCCCCAACAGTGAGCTGTTGCGAATTGACGAAGCAGACTCAACCAATTCCAAACTGCGGCGGGTAGCTCCGTCAATCTCCATAACCTGATGCTCAAACACCTTAACCGGTTTTTCAATTTTAGGCATTCTCCCTTTTTGGGTTGTTTCTATATAATCAATCAAAACGCCGGCGGACGTAATTTCTGCACGGGAGAAACTGCCGAAGACCTCAAGGCTTTCAACTTTAAAAACATTAAGCAGATTGCGTTTGGCATTCTCACTGTTAAAACGCGCCTGAGGCAAAGGCGAAAGCTGAGAACGATATTCAGCAAACAATTCATACATCTGCTGATTTTGCAAATAGCTGTCCGGAAGCAGTATTTCAACCGGATTGAGGCGCGCCAGCAATCCGCTCAGCTGTGTTTTTTCACTTTTGCCGGAAATGATAATATTTTCAGTATAAAAATCACCGGTTGACAAATCAAGCCACGAAGCTCCCAGACTGTCACCGATTTTAGATATAGCCAGCAAAAAGTTATTTTTGCGGGTATCAAGCAAATTATCTTCAGTCAGAGTTCCGGCCGTCACCAACCGGATAACGTCACGCTTAACCACCGACTTATATCCGCGTTTTTTGGCCTCGGCAGGATTTTCCATTTGTTCGCAAATTGCCACCTTATACCCTTGTTTTATCAAGCGTGACAAATAAGCCTCATATGCATGAAACGGCACACCGCACATCGGAATGTCTTCTCCGTTATATTGTCCGCGTTTGGTCAGCGTAATATCAAGTGCTTTGGACGCCGCCACAGCATCTTCAAAAAACATTTCATAAAAATCGCCCATACGGTAAAACAGAAGATATCCCGGATAGGCTTTTCTCGTTTCAAAATATTGTTCCAGCATGGGGGTCATACCGGAGGCTTTTTTTTCGTCAGTCATTGTCCCTTGTCTTATTTCCTATTTATCAAATTTAAACCTATTATATATTACAATTAAAAGCAGTCTACGAAATTAAGGAATTTATACCATGTTTAAGAGCCGTAACCGGATTTTTCAAATTGAAAAAGATTCCAATTTTGCCACCAGAATTTTGGTATTGTCAATGCCAGCCTCTTTGGTTTTTATTATGCTGGTTGCCCTGCGCCTACTGCCGGCAAGCATTGCGATTATGGCTTATTCGTCAATTATTATCTTTAATATCGTTTGGCTGTTTCCGATTACTTTTGAATTACAGCAAATAAAAAAATACATCTTCAAACTTTCACAGGAGAATTCCGACAATATTGACAATCTCCTGCTTACGGAAAACGAAACCCGCGATATTGTCAAAGCCATTAATGAAATGCACCGTTTCTGGACAAACAAGGCCGATACGCTTGAAGCTCAAACCATTTCGGATACGGCCGTCCTTGACACCCTGCCCGATCCCATTTTGATGATTGACCGCAACGGCAACATTCTCGGCGCCAACGGCTCCGCACATAAACTTTTGGGCGAAAACATCACGGAAAAAAAAGTTGAGGAAATTTTCAATTCAAACAATTTTATAAATGCCGTTGCCAAAGTACTGCGGCAAGAAAGCGATGCCGAAAACCTGATTTTCTACGTCAATAAAGAACAGGATGCCGACAACAACAAAAAACTGTATGCTCATATAAAGCGACTGCCGTGGATTTCCAAAGGGCGCGCTGTGGCCGTCATTTCCATTTATGACCTAACAAAAGCGATGAAAATCGAAAAGATGCAGTCTGATTTTGTCGCCAATGCCAGCCACGAACTGCGGACACCGCTGTCTATTATCTCCGGTTTTATCGAAACGCTGCAAACAACAGCAAAAGACGATAAAGAAGCACAAAAAACATTTCTGAAAATCATGGGTGAACAAGCAGGCTATATGTCCGTTCTGATCGAAAACCTACTGTCTCTCTCGCGAATTGAGCTTAATCAGGATCAGCTGCCGGAAGACAAGGTTATCATTGAGCCGATTATTGAAGACGCAGTAAAGGCTTTGACCCTGAAAGCTCAAGAAAGAAACATCACTTTTGAAACCACGTCTGCAAAAAACATTCCTCCGGTTACCGCAGATTATGCCCAAGTACGCCAATTGCTGCAAAACCTGTGTGACAATGCCATCAAATACGGAGAAGAGAACAGCCAAATCAAAATCAGTACCACGGTCTGCCAAAAAATTCCGACATCAAAATCATATCAGGTCGCCGACGGTCCGGCCGTAGTCATTGCCGTCAACAATCAGGGAACGCCTATCGGCAACGATGAAATTGGGCGGTTAACCGAACGTTTTTATCGCCTGCAAACCCATAAAGACAAAAACATCAAAGGGACAGGCCTCGGACTGGCCATTGCCAAGCATATTCTTATTCGGCATCGCGGCAATATGCGCGTTTCCTCATCACAAAAACACGGTACCACTTTTACAATCTATTTGCCAGTAGAGCAATCGCCCAACTATCCTTCAACCTCAGGACAAGGATAAATAATAACAGGCTGGTTGGAATCGAAATCATCACCTTGGTTGATTTCTTCCAACGGAAGCTTATAAAAGTGGATAAAAGTTACGGGTTTCATGTCCGTCGCTTTTTCAATCCGGCGGCGAATCTGAGTACGAATATAATCTAAAATTGCCGTTTCTTTATATTTAAGCCGGACAACTTCCTGAGGCAAAAGCTCACTGACATCGGCAACTATTTTATCGCGCAATTCGCTAAAAGATTCAGGCTCCCAAATGTCTTTGGAAGAAACGCGCAGAGCAATCAGTTCCCATTTCTCGCCAAAAATGGCACTGATGAAGACGCTGCCGTTATAGGCAATCTGTTTGCGGCGCTTAACGACTTCAGAATTCAACGAAACAATTTCATTGCGATCAACAGCCAAGATATCGGTCGGAACATCGGGAGCCGCTGCAACCTTATCTTTGGTTATCAGCAGAGAACCGCCGTTGACGACACTGACGACTTCGTCAATTCCGCAGGTATCTGCAAAATATTTATGCTCGCGGATAAACTTCTTGTCCCCGTGTACCGGCAGAACAATACGCGGATGCAAAATTTCATACATACGTTTTATTTCTTCTTTGCTACAATGTCCGGACGTGTGAACCAACGCATCGCCGTCAGTAATGACATTAACGCCGGAAGCAATCAGCTTCTCCTGCATTTCTCTGATTTTTTCTTCGTTTCCCGGAATAATCTTGGAGGAGAAAATAACGCTGTCGCCTTTACCTAATTTTAAATAACGGCTCTGACCGTTGACAATTGACGTCAGTGCACTGCGGTAATTGGCTTGTGAACCGGTGCATATATACAAGGCATTGTCTGCCGGAATATCTACGGCATCTTTTATATCATAGCACTTCGGAAGATTTTGAAAATATCCCAATTCTTTGGCTATTCTTACGTTATAAAGCAGGCTGCGCCCTAATAAAACCGGTGTTCTTCCTGCGGCATCCGCTGCCATAATCAAGCTTTCTAACCTCGTAACGTTTGAAGCAAAACAGGTTGCCACCACCGTATTGGGTAAAGAGGGAATAAGCTTTAACAGGCATTCCCTGACTTCAAATTCGCTGGGTTGACTATTGTCAATCAAAACATTTGTCGAATCGCAAACAAACATATCTACACCAGCGTCGCCGATTTCTTTCAGACGGGAATAATCCGTTTGAAGATTGGTGATTTTACTATCGTCAAAGCGCCAATCGGTAGCATGAACGACAGTTCCCTGCGAGGTACGGATTGCCAGCGCTGACGTTTCCGGCACCGAATGGACCATTGAAACAAACTCAACCTCAAAATGCGGAAGTTTCACAACCGGATTATTATTGACGGCAATTAAATCAACTTCCTGTTCCAAATGATATTCTTTAAGGCGGTTACGCATCAGGCCGATTGTAAAATCGGTGGCATAGACCGGGCATTTAATCAACGGCCAGACATGCGCAATGGCACCAAAATGATCCTCATGGGCATGGGTAATAAAAATTCCTTCAAAATCCTCGGCATAATTGGCAAAGAAAGAGGCATCGGCAAAACACAAATCCATCCCCGGATAATTGTCGTTCAAAAATCCGTAACCGGCATCAACCATAATAAATTTTCCGTTGCAGGCATAAACATACATATTCATGCCGATTTCATCGGCACCGCCCAAAGCAACAAAATATAACCCCTCTTTATCAAAATTACTCATTTCTATTCTTCTTTCTTTTCATCTTTATCAAAAAACACATCTCCGGCACCGATTGTTTTTATATCGCCGGACGGTGTTGCCAACAACAACATTCCGTTGCCGTCTATCCCTTTAAAAATCCCTTTTTCTTCAGACTTCGGCAACCGTACCACAATCGGGCTTCCGATACCTTTGGCATGTTTCTTCCAAAGTTCAGCTATTTTCGGCATGCCCACACTTTCATATATGGTGCAAATCTTATCAAATTCAGCCAAAAAAAACTGTAAAAAACCAATTCTGTCACAATCTATGCCTGCTTCCCGAAGGCTGGTAACCGCGTATAAAATCTCTTTATTTTCAGGAGATGCCTTCACATTCACGCCGATTCCGACAACCATGGTTCCGGCAGCAGCGGCCTCCAGCAAAATTCCGGATATTTTCCGCCCGTTCAGCAAAACGTCATTCGGCCATTTCAAACAGACATCCGCTTGCGGTTTCAATACTTTAACCGTCTGAAGCAAGGCCAAGCTTACAATAAAAACCAACGCTCCGCTTTCTGCTGAATGCCAAGGAAACAGAAGTGACATAAACAAATTTCCTTCCTGGCCTATCCAGCTCCGCCCTCTGCGGCCGCGACCTTTGGTCTGGTGCTGCGCCGTAATGACAGTCTTATCTTTTTCCGGAAAAGTATCAGCCAAACGCAAGGCCTCGTCATTGGTGCTTTCTACTTCCGTATAATCAAACCACTGCCAATTTCCCAAACATAAACTCTCAACCATTAAAACACCGCCACTAACATTTGTTCAACATCATGCATCAGATATTTGGGATTAACTATGGCAATGGCTATCAATACAATATTGATGAGAAGGCATATATACACCCCTTTGTCAACAATGTCAAAGTTATTGTCCCGCGGCTCAAAATAAACGACCGTGATAATTTTCAGATAAGCATAAACCAAAATCAGCATGGCTAGCAATACGGCCCCTATCAGCAAAAACTCGTTGGATAAGACCAAACTGTTGATCACAGCCAATTTTCCGAGGAATCCGAGCAACGGCGGCGTTCCGATAAGCGAAATCATAAACACCAGCAAAGCTGCCGAAAGAAAAGGACGCTGCGTCGCCACGCCTCTGATATCGCCAAGCTCCGGCATATATTCACCTTTGCAGCGATATCCGTAAAACACCGTATATATGCCGCAGACAGCCACGGCATAGACCAAAAGGTAAGTAAAGGCGGCAAGCAGGCTTTGGTCATTCAACGGAAACAAAACCAGCAGCATAACCCCGAGATAATACAACCCGCCGTAGGCGAAAATTTTGCGCAGATTGCTTTCGCTGTTGGCTCCGACAGCACCAATAAATACGGATAGCAGGCCAAAACAGACAAAGACTTTATTAAACCATCCGAGTAACGGATAAAATACATTTACCGACACATTAACCAAGCAGGAAAAATAGGCAAATACCGGCACAATTGCCAAATAGCCGGCAACCGGAAGAATGGAACCGCCGACTGCACCGGCGAACCAAAAATGCAAGGGCGCAGCTCCCAGCATAAACAATAAAGCGCAAACGATTAAAGCAAAAGCAAGGTGGTATTGCCAAATCAATCCGCTGCGGCGGTTTAAAACTTCTTCAACAGCCTTATAATCCAAGGTATTCAAATAGTAGTACAATATCCCTATGCCGGCTGCAAACAGAAGCATAAACAAAATTGATACACCTAAAAAGCAGGAACATTCACGACAGCTGTCCGCCGGACGTTCAATTTTGAGCAGCAGGTAATTGCCGACGAAACAGGGAGCCAAGCCGAGAAACAAAAACAACAGACTATGTGCTGAAACAGCCAATGAAAAGCCCAGAACATTAAACATCAGCATTTCATAAAAGACAAAGCTCGGCATGCCTTTGCTGACGAAACGTTTGACTGATAAATATCCCCAAATAAGTGTAAAAAGATAAATCAAAAGCTTAAATAATGTCGTAAAGTTGTTGTTATAAAAATATTCGCCGGCATTGTGGTTATAAAACACGGCAGTTAACAGCATGCTCAACAGCAGAAAAAAGCGGCTGACCGTATAAAAGGTTTTCGGCGTATTGGTATGACGAAAGACTTTTATAAATATCATAAACAGCAAACCGAAAAACAACACCGTTTCAGGAAGCAAAGCAATGTAATCCGTCAGCATTCAACTACTCCATATACCACAAAGGATTGACAAAAGATACCGCCAACAGCAGCATAACCAAGATAAACACAGCAAAAACCGGTAAGGAAATGTCGTTAATACATCCGCTATTTTCCGTGTTTTCGGCCTGCGGATAACGCAAATAGAACAAATGCTGCAACAAGCTGAGCGAACTTAACACAATGGCTAACAAAATAAAAGCGGCCATTTTCAGATTATATTTCATCAAACCGGCAAAAATAAGCATATTGTTCAAAAACAGCGAGGATAAGGGAAGCCCCACGGCCGCTAAAATGAAAAAGGACAAAACAAAGGAACTGCGGCGGACATTGCATAAAATTCCACATTCTCCGACACCGGTACATTGCCTCTCCTTTTCCAGATGCGTCACAATAATTTCAATTGCGGCAATAACAATCAGATATGCAAAAAGCGAAAAACCGATATTGGCAAGCAGCCCATCCGTCGGAAGCAATGCCCCTAAAAGATACAAAATATAATACACTGTCATATAGGAAAATATCTTATATTGAATATCGCGGTTGCTGAAACCGATCAGGGCAATAACCACCATGGTCGTAATACTGATAATCTCCAAAACCAGCAGATAAGGCGTTAAAATATCCGGAGCCGTCAACGGTGAGAATCGTATCAATCCGTAAACACCGGTTAACGGCATAATATTGGCGATAATAAACACCAGAGGGTTGGAAATGTTAACATTGACCGACGACAGCCAATAATGGAACGGCCAAATGGGAATACGCGACAAAAAGGCGATAAAAATAAGCGACCAAACCAATAACTCTATATTATGGGCAAGAACCACCTGATTTATGTCACGGATGACGACATTCTCGGCATTAAACAAAATACAAAGCGCAACAAACAACAGCACGGCGCCCAGCAGGTTATACAAAAAGAAACGGTACAAAATATCCTGACGCCGCACATCGCCGAATATACCGACCAGCATAAACAACGGCAGCAACATCGCCTCAAAAAAGATATAAAAAGAAAACAAATCCGAAGCCAAAAGGTATCCCGTCATCATTTCCAAAAACATCAAGGCAAAAACGACCAAAGCCTTTTGCCTGTACGTATTATTGCGAATCCCGACCAATCCCAACAAAACAGCACAATGAACAGCCGCAATCAGCAATAACGAAAAGAAATCCAGTTCAAAAACAAGTTCTATTTTCGGCAAGTCCATCCACTCAAATTTTTGCATCAAACGATCGGCGTTTTCAGAAAAATCGGTTTTTCGCGCCGTAATCCACAATACGACCAAATTCGACAACACCGTAAACACACCGACAGCCAAAACATTGCGTCCGTGTCCGGCAGAACCGGCTCCTTCTTTCGAAACGGCGGCAAAAAGCAACCCAAACAACGGAACTGCCATAATGACGGTCAGCAGGATATTCGCATTTTCAATCATCGCACTACTCCGTTATAATAAGCGGCTGCCATAATAAGCACTCCTATCAGGATAAAAAAGGCATATCCCGAACAACTGTCCGAATGAAGTCGCCGAAAGATAAAAATCAAAAAACGAATCGCATTTTTGACCGAAGCGATAACCGTACGTTCTACAAATACAAAATCGACGGTTAAGCGCAGGATACGCCCTAAAATCTGCAACGGAGCAAGAACAAACATATTGTACAGCCATGTAACCGAATCGTTTTTCTGAACTAAGTCCGAACCATATAAAAATGACAAACGGTGCAACGGTGCCGATACAAACACAGCGCCCCAAAGCATTGCAAATCCTGCGACATACGGCCAATTATCAATATGTTCACGGAATAGCCAGACCACCGCACAGGCTGTCGGAAGGAAAAGCATAAACGAAGGATTTTTCAGTCTGGCAGCCACCCATTCATCAGCTTTTGACTGCGTCAGATAGACCTCAGATAAAATATGCGCGGAAACCGCCATAAAAACAATTTCTCCGGCAAGAGCCAACCACAATACCGTATCGGCAAACAGCCACCACGCGCCGGCATATGTCAAAATTGCCGCCACATTACAGAGAAGCATTAGTTTTACGGCTTTGACAAAACCGCCCATTCGAGAGACCAAAACCTCATCCGAAGCTGCTTTGCAAATCATCTGCAAAGAAGCGTTAAACAAAAATGCCGCCCCTAAAAAAACAAAAAAGGCAGAACCGGAAATGGTCGGCTGCCATGCAAAAACCGCAAAGACAAAACCCCAGAACAGCATCGCGGCATAAACAGCCTTACGTTTGAGATTATCAACAACGGCGGCGCCACTTCCGCCCCAAACGATTGTAATAACGGCCAAAACTTTAAGCAAAGGATATGAATAGCGGGAAATAAGCAAAACTTCTTTTAAGGAGAGTAAAACGATAAATCCCATCAAAGGCGTTGTGGCAAACAAGATAAAATTAAGACGATTAAAGTTTAATCCGGACATTTTTTGATAGGCTGTATGAAAAAAAGCTACGCCTGATTTTATAAAAATGCAAACCAAAAGCATAACGGCTATAAAATCACGATGGTGCCAGCGTTTGGAATACTCTTCAATGCCGGAAATGGCGATTCCTCCCTGCTGCCCGATAATAACTGCCAATATATTTAACAGCAAAAAATCTGCGATAAAATTGCCGTAAATATATTGCCGTTTAGCCTCTAATCGGTCAATTGCCGTATAAACGACAACATCAGCCATACAAACGGCCGCCAAAAGTTGAATATAATTTGTTGCCGAAAAAGCGGCCAACACAAAAACGCAATTTATCAGAACCAAACCGTTCAGAACATTTTTTTGCTGTTCCCGAGAGCCGAAAACATTATAATACAAAGACATGCCCGTTAATATCACTACGCCGGCCGCTCCTGTTTCCGTCAAAGACGGCGTAAAAACCAAATCAACCGACAAATTGGGTAAGGCATGCCAAATAACCGAAAAATCAGGAGAACCCCAAATACCGCCAAGGCACAAAAAACTATAGGCGACTGCAGCAAACGAAACCGCAGTCCACAAAAAAGAGAAGCGATTCTGAGGGACAAACAATGAAACCATCCCTGCCGACAACAGTAAAAAAATAAAATTTACCAACATCCCTTATCCATTTTTAATTTTTTTCTTATCATAACGAAAAATAAGGGCATTTAAAGCCCTTATTTAGCAATTAAAAGCATATGCTGTGGATAACACACTATCCCAACAACTTAAGGCTGCGTACAACCCTGACCGGAACCTTATATTCACGGGCAACATCGTCATTTTCAATTTCGACCATTAAAACCTCATTAACCGATTTTAACGGCATACGGGCTTCATTGGCAATGGAATTAAGCATGAATGCACTTTCACGGCTGCGGTACAGCAAAGCCTGATCGCCACCGTCATATACCAGACGCGGATTTTCAGGGCCGCCCTCACGATACTCAATGATAATAAGGATTTCTCCGGCAGCATTTTGCAGCATATCATAGCGTCCGGACTGCTGTGAACTTGTATTCTCTGACATATCATAATCCCATAAATCTTGGTTTAACACTCAAATTTGTACGGATGATAGCATACAATTATTAACAAATAAACTATTTTTTATATTTTATTTATTTTTTTGTTGACGAACGTTTTTTTATGGATTATACAAGGCTCATTGTTTAAGGGTGCGTAGCTCAGCTGGTAGAGCATTTGACTTTTAATCAAAGGGTCTCGGGTTCGAATCCCGACGCGCTCACCAATAAGAAAATCTCCGTAGAAATACGGAGATTTTTTTTGTGCGCTGAGACTTAGGAAATTAGGGGATTTGAGGTGTTTGAAGGTGGGATTTTAGTCTAAGGAGTCCCGCCTTAAAAGACTAAATTTCGGTCTAAATGGGCAAAAAGTCTACGTTATGTAGGGACACCTTAGACAGTGTCCCTACATCAGATTTGTTGGCTTTGAGGGCAAAATGGTTAAAATCGGTTTGTGAGTAAAAACTGCTTGGCAGTCGGCTGAAAACATAGGTTTTCACGAACTTTTGCATCAAAAAGCCCTATATTTAATTATGATTATATATTGACCGATTTCTGGATTATGATAAGATTTCGATAAATCAATCAAATAAGGAAATTTATTATGAATAAATTTAACTGGACAATTGCCGCCTCAACAGCTGTTATTTTACTTTCCTCTTGTGGAAATGATTATAGTAATGTTGCTTCATATACAGTTGAAAAACAGGAATGTATGCAGCCATTCAAGTGTTCTTTTGTTATCCGGCTAGAGAACAAACTTTCCGAACAAGACCTGACATTAATGTCAAACAAGATAAGAGATGATGCTCTGACTGTAGATAATCTTTTTATAAATTATTATCTTCCCTGTATGGAAGTTGGTAATGGGGCATGGGCAACCGCCAGATTTACACCAGAATTTTCCCTCAACATCCAGGATTATATGCTAGAAAACAATCCTGCCTGTAAGGATAAGAATGGTACGAATATATAGCAGCGTGTAAAAAACTTCAGGTTTCCCCCTTTACTTATTTAAAATATCCTAAACAATTGTTGATTTGCAAATTGGGCGTATCAAAGGCATCCCAAGCCTCATTGGTAAGCGTATTGCCGTGGGTGATGCGTACGGATAGCCCCAAGATGCCAAGCTGCAAATAAGCCATGTTGACACACAGTTGGTCAATATCCGTTGCCATAATCAACAGTTTGCCGCCGAGATTGTTTAACTTCTGCTTTTGCAAATGGCGGATCAGCCCGATGATCATTGCTCCGGAGCCGCAAGCAGGTTCGGCAACTTTAACATAAGGTTTCTCCGGCGGCAGACCGTCGCCGAAAGTGATGGCTGCCATAAACTCACAGATATGAACCGGCGTGAAAAACTGCCCGTGAAAGTGCTTATCGAGCCGCATTTGCCCGAAATAACGGCCGAGATAGTCATCCGGCTGCCAAGCCAGAAGCTCGGACAATGCCTTAAGCATATTTAAAATAAGGACTATCTGCGGCTGTTTGTAATATTTTTCCCGCTCGTGATATTCGGTATGGCATTGTTCGTATTTGGGCATATAGCGTGCCAGCAGCGGTTCCTGCATGCCGAAATTATGAACAATGCACCGCCCCATCAGGCAGAAATCGTCAAAAACGGTATGCAAAGCCCGGTTACTTTCTGCAGATAGCCGGTCAAACATTTTGAAAAATTCGGCTTCTTTGGCCGAACCGCCGCCATAAATGAATGTATCTTCAGCTGGAGCGTTAGGTTTCGAAGCTAGTGCTGAAAGACGCCGAACTTCAGGCTCCGGCACAGAATGCGGTGGAAACCGAACGGCAGGCGCCTGAAGTGTCGGAAGCGTGAAATCAAAAGCAAGCTGGTCTGACATTTTGTACCCTCTCTCTATATATAAATTAAGTGTGAGGGTTGCTTATGCGTCAGCATTAGTCCAGTTGTTTATCGGGCTTTCCCCTGAAACTGCCGCAAAATTGAAATCCTTGCAAACCAACGCATTGCGGAAGCCCCCTCCCCGGGGGAGGGGAGTTTTTTCTGAAAAAGGAAACAATAAACCCCGGAAGAAACCGGGGTTTTGAGTCTGTGGTGGGTTAATCGAATTTTTGTTCGTTATAAGAAAGACCGAGAATTTTATAGACTTCGCACATCTGGGAAAGAGAAAAATTTTGTGACGGGTAATCACGCAGGCTCCGGAACATTTGCTGCACCAATTTGTAATCAGCAGCGTCCTGTTGACTGGCAAAGGCCTGCCCATAAAACTCCTGACACTGGAAAATAGCGGTCAATTTTATACGTTTGTCCCCAATCGTTGACCGCAGTTATATAAAGGCGGACGATTTTAGTTATTTTCAGGAATATGCCCTCCTGACGGCTATCATTGGGCTCGATCCAGATTTCATTATTAAGCGCATAAGCTTCTAACATGTTTTATCTCCTGTGTTTGAATTTGGGAGCGGACGGCACCGCTCCCAAGCGGTTGGGTTCACTGTTGTTCCGGTGTGAAGCCGAGTTTTTGCATTTCAGAAAGAATAAGCGCATCTATCTTTTGGGCAATCTCGGCAAAGCGTTCATTTAAGAAAGCATCCATTTTGACATCCTGACGTTCATCGTAAAAACGATCGCGTTCTTCCCAATTCTGAATATCCGGCGCTTTGACAAAGGTTTTGCTGCCGCTGGAGAAGCAGTTGATTCTTATCTCCTGCCGAAACGGACGGACAAAAGAAGATGTATACGGATCATGGCTAATGTCAAAACCGCCGCCGGCATATTTGAATTCCACATCATTTTTCATTTTATGTTCCTTTCCTAAACTTCGGGGCAACCCCGCGTCGCCAACTGATGTGTTTGTTTTTGCTTAATGTTTCGTGATTGTCCAGTTATTTGTTGCAAAAAATGTTCTTTTTCAGATAAAGAAAATATGCGCTTGCAAGTTACGGAAACATAGGCTAGACTGGCGATGTTTGGTTGTTGGAGATCTGCAAACTCCATTGCCAAGAAAACAAATCCAAGCGGAAAGGATATATTCCGTCAGCCTTTAAAAGGCATATATCTCGACTTGATGTAAGGTCGGGATGCTTCCGACTATACAACAGACGTAATGTCGGAGGTTCTGCCGACGATATTACGTTAAAGGTCAGAGGATCATTTTCTTGGATTAATGATTTTGCAGACATACCCGACCACCTTTCAGGTGGTCTTTTTTTGAAAGGAAATGTCGTGCAAGAGCTGTTAGATTTTATTTCCAAAGAATGTCTGATAAAACTGGGCGAAAATCTGCACTGGGCTAGGAGAGAGCAACTGCTGGGCATTGAAGACGTCGCGAAAAAAGCCGGATGCAGCGTGGAAGACATTGACGCGCTGGAAACCGGACGCAAAGGGCTTGACCTGACGCTGGTTTGCAAGCTGTTGAAGCTTTATAAAGAAAAACTGTATATTAATGTGGAGAGCTACAATGACTGATATGCCGATTTATTACGCCAGTGAGCTCAACCCTGACACCTGCCTGAATATTGCCATGTTTCTTTTTGCAACCCGGCGAAACAGAGGACTGACAATTACGGAAGCAGCGGTGCGTACCGGCCTGTCCGTTAAATATGTGGACGAATTGGAAACGCAAGCCGGGCAATATGATTTTGCAAAAATCGCGAAGCTGTTGGATTTATATAGGAAAAAGCTGCCGATGTCGGCAAAGGGCTTGAAACGAATGCCCAAAACACTGGCAGGCAGATATTTTGAGGGCTAAAAGAAAAGCCTCATTGCTTTTGGGCAACGGGGCTTTTTCTTTGAAAGGTTTAATAATTCTGGTTACAGGGGTTCGTGGGATCTCCCGGATCGTAATCACGAGGTTCACTCTTGATACCAAGCTTTTTACTGACCCAGATAACCGGATCGGCGACAACCGTTCCGACCAAACCGATACCAATACTCCACACACGTCCCCAACCGGACATTTCACTATCGGTCAGCCCTTCTTTGAGAATATCAGAGAAGTAGCCTCCGTCCCAGAAATACTAGGATTCTGGCGGCAGGCTGACCGCAACCGCTATAAGCAAGACCTGCTTCCCTACATTTGCCACGGCCACCGGATATATTATCGGAGAAAGGATGTCTATGCTTACGAAGAAAAGTTGGAAAAAGAGAAAAACGGAAATGCCCGGATATAAAATAACGGCGAAAAGACGTTATTTTAATTGACTTATGGCGGAAAATCAGCTTAGATTCCATTGTCAAATAACATATAGGAGTTTTATTCATGAACAAAAACGAACTGATTGACAGCATGGCTGCCGAAGCCGGTATGACAAAGGCTGACGCCGGTAAAGCTCTGGATGCGTTCATCGCTTCCGTTACCGCTGCTCTGAAAAAAGGCGATGAAATCCGTCTGGTCGGTTTCGGAACTTTCTCGGTTTCCAAACGTGCCGCAACAACCGCACGCAACCCGCGCACAGGTGCCGAAATCAAAGTTGCAGCGAAAAATGTTGCCAAATTCAAGGTTGGCAAAAGCTTACAGGATGCTGTGAACTAACAAATTTATCCCTAAAATAAGGCAGGTATATAATCTGCCTTATTTTTTTATGTCTTTTGCATCAAATGGAAAACGGCATAAGACAGAAAAGATTTTTATAAAACACAAGCGAAAAAACGGAAAAATACCGTTATAGCGTATTATTGTACGCTTTTGAAAAATGTTTCGCGGTGCGGGAGAATTTTGGCAGATGCGGCAGGTGTTTGCCGGTTTTTGCTTCAGACGACGACAAAAAGAAACCCCGGCAGGAAATGAACTGTCCTCCAAAATTCGGACAGTAAAAAAACCGGGGCTTGTTTTGCATTACGGTTTGGGGCGGAGATATTCCAACCGCAGACCGCCGCAGGCAGCAGAGCCTTCGGACGAGCTTCCCCAGTTTTCATAAGGGCTGGCCGAAGTGACCGTTCCAACACCGCCGGAATAGCCGGTTTTGCCGTTGCTGCCGTTGGCAGCCATGAGGATTTGCAACACCTGAAGCGCCGAACTGATATCATAAGTTCCGCCCGTACCGCCGCTGGTACCGCCTTTGGTGCCGCCGTTTGCAGTTATCATCAGAGTGCCACCGAGCTTCATCCAAGCGGCAGTGCCATCAACACCTTTGGAAGTTATGGCTCCCCCGGCATAGAGCTCCACCTGCTGTTTGCGGGGATTGTAAAATACGAGCTCTACCGCAGCACCGGAGCCGCCGCAGGATCCCCAACCGTAGGAATTGAACCACCAGCTGATGCCGGAAGCCCCGGTTCCGACAAGGCAGACCTTGAAAACGCCTTTTGGAAGCTCCGCGGTAAAAGTATGCTCGCCGCCGGAAAAGACCAGCACAGTCTGAGGTTTATAGGGATTTTTAACCCCGCCGCCAAGCGGCGTGAGAGAAGTACGAAGTACCATGATTGTTCTCCTTAAATTTAGGTTGCAAAAAAACACCACAGTTCCACGAGTGCGGAATCCATGGGATAAACGCGGCAAAAGCCGGTTTATGGGAAAACAGGCCGAAGCCCGAAACTCACAAAAAAAGCCCCGGACTCAGCCGGGGCAAGGAAATCAGAAGCAGACTTTGGCTTCTACCACCTCTAACGCGGCATTGCGCGCCGTAAAACTTTGCAGCGGTATGGAAGCGGACACCGTCCCCGCCTCGTCAAGCAGCTCTGCCGTATAACGCGGAGAGCCAAGCGGTGCGGACGGATAGTGATAAAGATTGGCAAAATGATAGGTCGTGCGCTGGGATTGCCAGATCAGTTGAAGAATGACCGTCTCAGCATCGGTCTGCGGTTCAGCGACACGGCGAAGCCGGAGCTTATCGCCGGACGTGAGAGAGATAGACATTTCATTATTTTGTTTAGACATAGCTTTTCTCCTAAAAAAAGGCTCCGGGGTACACCGGAGCCGTCGAGGGTTAATCAAAAAGTTTGAAAGACAGCATGGCGACAGCGGCTTCCGTGATATCTGCCGCCTCAAGCATGGACGCATTGCCGAGATTGCCGTCTTCATCGCTGAGTTCGGCACAAAAGCAGCTGATGCCGCCGCCGAACACCGGCTTGGGCGCGACGGTCAGATAGCCGATGCGTTTTCCGGAAGCGGCAACGGTAACCGAAACGTCATAGCGGGCGGTGGTGCAGCCAAGTTCTTCGGCAGTACCGGCCGGAACCAGCCGGATGGCAACGGGGGCTTGAATTTCAATATCATTTTGGGTCATTTTATTTTCCTTTACAAAAGCGGGGTAGATTTTTGCGGTGTTAATCAGGTCAGACAGGGTTTGCACTGCCTCTTCAATATCCATCAGGCAGCCGCCGATATAATTAGCCTGCCGTTCGGCGTCTTCCGGAAAAGTATTTTGAGCGGCTAATTCGACGCGACGGTTAATTTTTTTGAGCAAAGTCTTGACAGAGGATAGTTTTGCCTGAAAGACTGCCAAACGATGTTCCGGGGTAAGCATTTTTTTCTCCTTGAGAAATTCCGGGGCCGAAGCCCCGGAAAGGGTTAACGATTATTTGAGTTTATAAATGGCGTCGATTGCCTGAGCCAGACTGTTGAGGTTGGCAGTCAAATCGGACAGATTGCCAAGCCCGCCGACAAGGTGGGTATAGCGACGACAGTTATCATAGTCTGCCGGAGCGGGTTCTGCCGCATGGCGGACTTGTTCAATAACCTGCTGGGCAAGAATCTCAATGGCGGCAAGGTTGGACTGCATAACGGTTAATTTTTCTTTTTCATCTAACATTTTGATTTTCCTTTATAAATCCGGAGCAACACCGCGTCGCTCCTTATGGTTACAGTTACGCTTATGTTTCGGATAATGTCCAGTCTTTATTTGTAATTAACACATTGTTTTTACTTTATTTTTTATTTAAAAGAGGATTAAAGACCCGGAAAAATTAAAATTTATTAAGCAAGCCAATATAACGCGCATAGTCGCTGCCTTCTGGATCAATCAGCAGGGTGGGCCTATTGGGGCAACAAAGCGCAATAACAGACGAAAACTGTGCCCCGTTATATTCAGCATAGCCGCCTTTGCCCTTAAACTCAGGACGGCTTTCCAGGCAGGAATTGCAGAAGCTGCGGTATTCGGCAACTGTCAGCTCCCAGACTTCGGTTACCAAGACAATGTCAGAAGCAGGACAACAGCGGTTGCGCTCTTCGACCTCGCGTATGGACTGAGGTTTGCGGATAAGGTTGGTGTTGGCCAGCGTATTGATAAGCGGATGCTGAGAAGTTTTAATTTCCATGATTTTATTCCTTAATAAACAGAGGTGGAGCCGTGGTTCTTATATTTCCAGTTTCAGAATGCTGAGGTCATAGCCCATTTCTTTGAGAACGCGGAGCTTGTCCTTGAGCGACGGCTCTCTTTCCAGCCAACACATAGCGTCGCTTTCGGTAGTATAGTCTTCCCAAAGAGGTTCAATCAGCTTCAATTTGACCAAAACATCAGCAAGATAAGGCTCATCATCGCGAATAGAGGTAGCCTCATACCACAGCACTTCATCAATCAGAGATTTTGGGGTAACTTTTAAATTTTCAGTCATTTTAATTTTCCTTTCTTAAGTTTTGGGGCCACACCGCGTCGCCCGCCTGATGTGTTTGTTTTTGCTTAATATTTCGGCATTGTCCAGTCTTTCATTGCAGCTAATCGATTGTTTTTATTTATAATTTTATCGTAAAGCAACTTTGAGCGGCACCGGTCAGATTTTTATAATCCCGCCCGCAGAAACGAGGGGAGTAAAACAGCTCATGTGGCGTTTGCATTAAGGAATACAAAATGGCGTACAGGTCATTCCAAACCGTACCGTCAAAAACACAGACTTTGGCATAGCTTTGCACCGCAAAGCTATCGGATTTGATTTCCAGCTTTATGGTACGCCCGTTCAATTGGTAGATTATCTGACCGGTAACGCTTTGGCTGCCGAAATAAACGATGCTTTCAATGAAATTTTCGTTTGGCATGGTTTTATTTCTTAAAAGAAGGCTCTCCAGAGAGAGCCGAGTTAACATTAATTCTGCGTCAAAACGTTATTGACAATGCGACGGCAGATTTTTAAGGCCGAAGGGCTCCATTCTTTGGAATAGGCTTCAGGACGGTCAGCGTAGTCATCAAGAAAATCTTCGAGACGGGCGGCAATCAGGCAACGGGCGTCGCTGTTTGAACCATCGGTCTTGATTTGCCCGTGGATGCTGTCGCTGAGCTCGTCATCGCCCAAAAGATTGTGAATGGCAGCTTCCGCTTTGGAAGCTTTCAGCGGTTTGGCCATAAGAGCGGCCAGTTGTTCGGCTGATTGTTTAGTTTGAGGTAAAGCCCAAGTTCCCATTTAATTTTCCTTTCTTAAATTTCAGGGCAACACTGCGTCGCCCGCCTGATGTGTTTGTTTTTGCTTAATGTTTCGGCATTGTCCAGTCTTTATTTTCAAACAACTTATTGTTTTTGCTTGTTTTATTTGCAAAACATTTATGAAAACAGGTTTTGTGGACAAAGGACGGTTTTTCAAAGCAGTAGAAAACAAAATTTTGTTTCGGCGTATTATTGTACGCTTGTCTGTCTATATTCCCGTTTGTGCGACAAAAACGGTTATTTGGTTTTAGTCAGGTCTGAATTAGTTTGTTTGAGAATGGCCGGAGAGCGATAATTTTCAAGCAGTTTGAAGACAATCTGCCGTCCTTCGGCGTTGCAGGAACGTAACAGGCGCAGAAAATCAAGTTCTTCATCGGTCAACGGTGTGGCACCGGAGTTGTCGTAATTGCCAAAGAACCACGCTACCGGACAATCATATTCAACGGCAAGCTGATGGAGCCGTCCGGCACTGATGCGGTTGGTACCTTTTTCGTATTTTTGGAGCTGCTGAAACGTGAGACCGAGAGCTGTGGCAACATCCATTTGCGAGCGTCCGAGCAGATTACGCATTTGTCGAATTCTGGCGCCGACGGTAAAATCGGCATCAAAACGACGGCGGGCAGATTGATTGGTATTGTTCATTATTGTTTCCTTTCTTCAAAACCATAGAGCTTACGCTGGTCAGACCAGAGCAGCGGTATGGGGTGTTTTTTCATAAATGCATAGGTTAAGAACTCCGGGGATTTGCCTGATAAGACAGACTCAACGATTGCCGGATCAATCATCGAAAGGCGCATGGCGAAACGAATATCTCGCTCATTTGTTTTGGTGGCTGCTGTCAGTTCCTGAAGCGACAGCCCTGCCTCCATCATTTTTCGCCAAGCAAAGCCCTTGGCTATCTGCCGAGCCAGCCGAAGCGATCCGTTAAAGCGGCTTTCTTCCTTGGCGGTGGCAGGAACGATGATTTTGGCGCCGTTGGCCAAGCGTGTTGCCCGGTAGGCAATGGAGATTTGAAATGTTTCGTTTTCTTTATATTCTACTTTGGCAAGCCGGTTATTTTGCGAGAGTTCGGCAAAAACACCGGCCAGCCCGGCTTTTTTGACATCAAGGACGATTTTATCCTTGAAAATGGTAACCTTGGCCAGCAGTTCGCGCAGAATACGGCGTTTTTCGGTTTCAAACAGGCTGTTCCATACGTCATCAAGGTTATTAAAAAGTGCAAAGGCGGTGGAAACGTCAAATTCGTGATGATGAGAAATGTATTGTACGAAAAAGTCCCTGCTTTTGAGGATGGCAAGCACCTGTTCCATAACCACGCGGTCAATCTCGCCGGTGCGAATCTGATTGATGGGGCATTTGTCTTCCAATTTGCTGGCGCGGCGGTAGCAGCGATAATAATGGTAGCGGATGTCTCCCTTGCAACAGTAACTCGGCGTCATGGCAGAATCGCAGCACCCGCAGAAAATGAGACTAGTCAATGCCGCAGTTTCTCGTTCACCGCCGGAAGATGGCGTTTTAGGGCGTCTGGTTTCGCGTTTCTCTTTGTGGGCAGCAAAAACAGCCTGAACCATGTCAAACTGTGCCGCATCGACAATGGCGGCATGCTGACCGGGATATTGTTTGTCGCGGTGAACAACCATGCCTTTATACAACGGATTTTGTAAAATGCGCTGGACAGTTTTGACCGAAAACCTGTGTCCGCCAAAAGTTCTCCCTTGCCGGGTGGTATAGTGTTTGGTACGGATGCCGCCGGAATTGAGGGCATCTGTCGTATCTGCCAGAGAATGGGTATTGCAAAAAGTTTGGTAAATGAAGCGAACATTTTGCGCTTCCGTTTCGTTAATGACCAGACAGCGGTCGCCGATATCATAGCCATACGGCGGACACCCTCCCATCCACATGCCTTTGGCCTTAGAAGTGGCGATTTTATCACGGATGCGGTCTCCGGCATTTTCGCGTTCAAACTGGGCAAAGACCAGAAACATATTAACCATTAAACGCCCGATGGCGGTGGTGGTATTGTAATATTGGTTTTCCTTGACCGAAACGAATTCAACGTTATATTTTTCGAAAACGTCAAGCAATTTGAAAAAATCGCGGATTTCACGGGTGAGACGGTCAATTTTATAAATGATAACCCGGTTAACCAGACCGCACTGAATGTCGGAAAGCAACCGCTGGAGTGCCGGGCGATTGAGTGAGCCGCCGGAATATCCGCCGTCATCATAACGGGTAGGTAATAGGTGCAAAGCCGGATCATTAAGGGATTTGAGATAATTGGTACAGAATTCATACTGGTTATCTAAGGAATTGAAATCCTGTTCCAAGCCTTCTTCAGTAGATTTACGGGTATAAATGGCGCAATTGATTATTTTTTCGGGCATGGAACAGTCTCCCTGACAACTTGGATGCGGGTTTGATGCGTGGCAAAAAAGTCTATAATCTGCATCAAGCGGATAGAATTTTCGCCAAAAAAGGTTGTATCTTCAATTATGACGCCATCTATCTGCCCGAAGCGGATATCTTCAAACAGATTTTGCAGACCGTTGGTCTCTCCGTTTGCGGACAAAGCAAGCGTATCGGAATAATGCGGCAGGGATTTTCCCAGACGATAGCGGGCAGCGAAATCCAGACAGCGCCGATATTGCTTACGATCGGCTTTGCAGCCAGCGTCGGCCGGTTGGCTGCGGGTGTATATGGCATAGGTCATTGCGCAGTCTCCGAAAGTTTGAAGAAGCGCTGGACGTTCCAATTGGTGCCGCCGGTAATAAAGCGTGCAATTTTTGCCAGCGAACTGTAGTGGATACCATTTAAAATGAAATCTTCATCGGTGACCTTGATTTTGTAGGTTTCGCCGCGATATTCCTTGACAATCAGCGTACCAGCCGGCAGAGTAATGCGATTTTTGCGTTGGGCATAAACCGGCGTTTTTCCCTGATTTAGATCATCTATCATGCGCTGGGCACTAGAACTAATCCCGCCGAAAGCCAGAACCTGAAGTTGATAGGTTATCTTGGGAATCAGCTGGCGGCGGCTTGCGGTCAGCGGTGCTTCGGCGTTAAACAATTCTTTATATTTTTTGCGAAGTGCTTCGATAGGCATTTTGTTGACCTCTAACACCTCTTGTAATACGCTAGTCATTATTTGTATCTCCATGGTTGTTGGCGTCGGTGTCAGTTGTGCTTACATTTGAAATTAGTTCCAGTCTTTTGTTGCCTGTTGTCCCTTCTTTCTTGGACAGATGGCGATGAAAGGCAAGCGTGAGCAGACTGGTGACAACGATAAGATTTTCCGGTTGGGGATTGGGCAAGGTGTCCATAACAGCAAACTCCATTTGTTAAACTCTGATTTAGCGAATCAACAGTTGCATAAAAAAATGAAATTGCCGATGCGGGGAGAAACACGGGAGAGATGAAATGATGGGAAAACAGTTTGTTAAGTTATAAAAAAATGTATTTTATTTCACTTTAGACTGGACTTATGAAATTGTTTCCGGCTTTGTTTGGTTACAGACGACAGCGGTGTCATCCTGAACCAGACAAACGAAAGGAAAGAAAATGAATGATAAAGTAAAATACCCAGAAATTACGGTAGAATTGATTGGACAGAACGGAAACGTCTTTAATCTGATTGGAATCTGCATACATGCCATGCGCCGGGGCGGCGTGAGCCGGGACGAACGGGACAAATTCGTCGACGAAGTAACGCATGCCGGAAGCTATGTGGAAGCGCTGGCCGTTATAATGCGGTGGGTCAACGTGGAATAGGCAGCAATCAGGTATATAAACAACAGCTCTTATTCGGGAGTTGTTGTTTACTTTTTGATAAAAACAAAGTAAAAATTCCTAAAAAACAGCCGAAAATTCAGGATTAGTTATTGTTGGCAGGAGAATCCTCAGGAAATTCAAAATTTTCATTAAAATAAAGAGATAAGATAGCTAAAACATTTTTATCCGGAGCAAGATTGCCAAGCTCTATTTCTTCAAGAACAGAAAGAGGAATGCCGGATTCCGAGCTTAGCTCCGGAAGCGTAACCCCAAAACGTTGGCGATAGGACAGCAAAAGCAGGCCAAATCCTGCATTGGCAAACGAAAATACATTTTTGTTCAATTCATAACCCCTTTTCTGACAACACTCCAGGACAAGCCTCAGGTGGAGGAGTTCTCAGACTTCAACAAGTGTCCGTGCCTATTTGTTTTAAAAAAAACTTATTCCGCACCCTCCTCCGAAAAGGAATTGTGCAGAATTACACCAAGTTCTACGGACTTGTGCTGAAGGGCTGAGAGGCCCCTATGTGACTTATAATAATCATCGTCGAAAATAACTGACAGAGTAATTGTAAGGGCTTATATCTTAAAATGCAATTAAAAAAAATGATTATACGGGGGCTTGCGGTTGCTCCCAATCATACCGCAAATAGTAATTTTATTGTGTTAGTGTATTTATTAGCTGGACTTGTCAGTTTGTTTCCGGCTTTGTGTGTTTGAAAAAGAAACAATTGATGAGGATAAAACAATGGACACAAAAACCGCAAAAATAAGAAAATTAAATGATCAGCTGAGAATTCGGCATATCGGCGGACAGATTGTCTTCTCTGCCGAGGTAAGTGCTTTGTCTCCAGAACAACGTGTAAAGATTATACAGAAAGTGGTAAAATTTAAAAACTTTACTGCAGAAAACGATCCGTACAAAGAGCATGATTTCGGAAAAATCAGCTTAGCCGGAGAAGACTACTTCTGGAAAATAGATTATTATGACCTTGACTTCTGCTTTCATAGTTTGGATGAGGCAGATCCGACCGTGACCAGACGGGTATTGACGATTATGAAAGCAGACGAATGGTGAAAAGGCGGCTTGAAGCCGCTTTGGTGTCAATCTCTGAAGGGATTGAGATATTTTGTTTTTTTATCCCATGAAAATGCAAATACCGCGGGGGGATCTAAGGCAGGATCACCGATTACCCCGTCTCCGGCATGACCGCTACCCTGTTGAACGACAATGGTATTAAGCCGCGGTCATTCCTTTTCTTCACATTTTTTTGTTATCATTCCCAAAACATTTCCAAATCCGGTGGGGCATTGTTGATATCCGCACCATTGGGCTGCCGCCGTATATGTTATAAAGTTGCCGTTTTGGGCGCATTCAATTAACTTTGGTCAAAGAATGGCGGCTGCAAATTCCCATTTATTATCTGCTTCCATATTAAACTCCATTAATGTTTTGCTTATGAGGTGTGTTTCCCTGTGCAGGAATGTTAACGCACAGGCTATTTGAATATGTTATACATCTTGATGTCGGAAAGCAATTATTTTAAATACTACTGACAACTGAAAATATTATTGAAATCTTAAATTTTATGTTCTAACGTGAGACAGTAATTTTGAGTGACGCCAAAACTCAGCCTTACAGAAATATAATCACAGCGGGGTTTGATATTCCCCGTCAGCCGATAAGCATAATATCTCGACATTGCGGTTGGGATGCTTCTTTTTTGAAGGTATGGCTCAGGAAACTTTGGAAAGAAGTCTGAGAAAACTTTAGGGTAATGCCCAACTGGCTGAACAGTTGCAGAAAACTACAGAAGATCCGCTGACTAAAAGCGAAACCCTTGCAATAATACGAGCTTATTATAAAATTGCCCGGGTATACGAAAATGTTTGTATCAGATTGTGATGGAAATATCAAAAGGATCCTATGTTTACGCGAAAAATACAGATGATTTGCCGTAGAAAACAGATCATTTCTATAGTTTTTTGATTTTATTGCATTTTTTATATTTATTTGCTGGACTTATGAAAATGTTTCCGGCTTTGTGTGTTTGTAAGCAACAGAACCCTTGATTGGAAAGAAATTAATATAACACACAAAGGAAAAAAACTATGGATATTAAATTGACTGCTGCACAGGAAAAATTGATTGAAGCATTAAAAGCTAATCCCGGAACTGATGCGCAAGAGCATCTGAACCACATCCACAATCAGGCAATTGCCGGTGAGATGATTGACAGGCTGCTGAAATTTGACATCTTACAGCTAAATCCGGAAACAGGTCTCCGAGAACTTGCTCCCGCCTATATGGTCACAGCGACAGCTAACGCCGATGTCGATGCGGTGGAAGAAGAAAGCGATATTATCCAGAATGTGGAATTCGGCGATACAGTGACCGAGAAAAATGAAGAAAAACAGAAAACGAAAGCTGCAGAGAACAGTGAAGTGGTACAACCAGAAAGAATTAACAAAAAAGGACTAATCTTAGAAATGCTGCATACGAAAGTTAGCTTAGCAGAAATGGTGGCAGCAACCGGCTGGGAAGAAAAATCGGTACGCGGTGTCATGAGCCGACTGAAAAAAGAAAAGCACCTGACAATTTGCCGCGAAAAGGATGAAAACAAACAAAACTTCTATTATATTGCAGTCGCAGAAGCAATCGAAACGGCATAAAACAAGAAGTTACCCGTAAAACCCTGCAAGAAAAACTTGCGGGGTTCATTTTTTACTTGAAAATTATTAAAAATTTATTAAAATTGTAAATGTTTATATCCTCTATTTTGGATTGTAAAATATGGGAGTTTTTTATGAATTTATTAACCAAAGAATATTTCAGCCTTCAAGAAATCAGTAATATTTGGGCTGTTTCAAAAGATGACTTACTTTATTACGGGGAAAATGACATCTTGGAAATTAGTGTCAGACCAGCTGCAATTGTTGCAGGAATAGAAAAAGTTTGTTGCAATACAGAATTTACAGACTATCTTGCCGAGGGGAAAAGACAACACTTTTCCCCTCAACCTTTATTACCAACAGATATCTACCGGATCATGAAAGCAGATACAGATGCTGTACCTATCTATCATACAAAATATAGATTCCATGAGAAAATTTCAGATATTATAGAAAATAAGGGAATTATGCTTTCTTATACAGACCTGGTCGTAACCAGAGCTGAAAAGCATTGTTTTGAGATAAACAACGGAATGTGTTTGAACGGGAGGCAGATTGATATCTTCAGACATTCGGGAGATTTTCGAGAAGTATATTATGATAACCGGAGATATCAGTTCGGTGTGATACAGGCGAGAATCATTGCATTGCTTTATGCAGCGAGCCGGACGGAGATGCCTTGGGTGCACGGGAAAGATCTGTTAAACAAAGCTGGATCAGAAAGTCTGCGAGTGGCCGCTCTGTTTCGTGGAAATATCGGTTGGCAGGAACTTGTATTTTCTGATCGTCGCGGCTATTATCGTTTAAGGCTTCCCCTTCGGCATATTGTTCCTGTTCAGCCGCAACTTCAGTTTGCCATATGAAATCCTAATATTATCTGTTTGAACAATCCCGAAAATATCGGAATTTTTTTATTTATTTCAACCATTGTGTTCCATACGGTTTCCGTACCATAATTAGCGCTTTTCCAAACATAATAATGTAATGTTTGATTTCTTTTTCTATTACTCGTTTGTTTTCTATAAAAAAATAAATAAGTAATTAAAGATATGCTTCATACTTCGGAACTGCCAATGCCCGTCTGTTTTTCCGGTTTTTGATATGCTTAGAATGCAGCTATAAAGCAATAACGGAGAATTCAAGATGGAAAAAGAATATTATACATTGACAGAACTTACAGAGCGGTGGGATTTTTGCTTGCATGACGCTTTATATCTGACAGAAAATAATATCTGTCGGTTTTGGATTAATCTACCAGAGAATGATGCTATACGCTTTCGAAAAGAAAGTAACAACGGTTTGACTTATGATCTTCCTCTTGAAAATTGTCAGGTAAAAGGATTGCTATTGCTGACGACAGAAGATGTGCGGCGAATTATCATTTACAAAACAGCCAATGTTATTCAGCTGCCCTGTCAGGATGATATGACAGTTTTTGTGCGACTGAAAACGGTGAGAGAACTGACAATCGATGATGTGCTAATACTTTGTAAAGATAAGCTCCGTTTGGAAAAAGAGCTGGGATTTTTTGATAAGAAAGCTAAAGTTAAAAGTGCTGATATCCGTCATAATATTGATGACTTTTTCATTGAAGAACTGCCGAATGGATATACAAAATTCAGCTACCATGGTAAGAGCTATGTTTATGGCTTTGTACAGTCGAAAATTATTAAACAATTGTATGATGCCGCAAAAGACGGGCGGATTTGGATTTATGGCAAAACCTTGTTGAAAAATGCAGGATCCACCAGTTATCGTCTTGGTGATGTTTTCCGCCCGCATAAGGAATGGATGGAACTGATTAAAAGCAATAAGCAGGGTTTATACCGCCTGTATTTGGAGTAAAGAATGGCTGCGATTCTTAATATTAATAAACCTTGACTTTTATAAAATTCCGACTAATCTAAAATAATACCTTGTATTAGTCGGAGTTTGTTATGTATATTAAAAGAACTATAGAAAAAAGCATTGAGAAAGCCAACAAGTTTTTTTCGGTAGTGTTAGTTACCGGACCGCGTCAGGTCGGTAAGACAACGGTTTTGCAAAACTGCGAAACCCAGCCTCGGACTTATGTGTCACTAGATACTCTGGAGAACAGAGAACTGGCGAAAAATGATCCGATGTTATTTCTGCAGCGTTATCCTGCGCCGGTGCTGATTGACGAGATCCAGTATGCTCCGGAATTGTTTCCTTACATTAAGGCCAGCGTAGATAAAGAAAAAAAGAGCGGTATGTATTGGCTGACCGGTTCGCAACAGTTTCATCTGATGAAAAACGTCTCAGAAAGTTTAGCCGGACGGGTTGGTATTTTGCAATTGGAAGGTTTGTCTCAGGACGAAAAAAATGGGCATCCTGATGTTCCTCCCTTTCTGCCGACGGAAGAATACATCAAAACAAAAGTACAGAGTGCGACTGAAACAGATTTGTTAAAAATTTACGAACTGATTTGGAAAGGTTCATATCCGAAGCTTTATCCGGCAGACAGCGATTATTGGGCAGTCTTTTACGAATCTTATATGCAAACCTATATTGAACGCGATATTAAAGCGCTAAGCGCGGTGGGCAATGAGCTTGATTTTGTGAAATTTATGCGAGCGCTGGCGGCCAGAACCGGAGAGATGCTGAATTACAGTGAACTGGCAAACGACGTCGGCGTTTCACAACCGACAATAAAGTCCTGGCTTTCCATTTTGCAGGCTTCTGGGCTTGTTTATATTCTGCGTCCATATTATAATAATATCGGCAATCGTTTCATCAAAACGCCGAAAGTCTATTTTATGGATACAGGACTTGCCTGTTACCTGACCGGCTGGAAAACGCCGGAAGTTCTGGAAAGCGGCGCAATGGGCGGCAATATGTTTGAGACCTATGTCGTTTCTGAAATCATCAAAAGCTATTGGCATAACGGCAAGCAACCGGATATCTACTATTATCGCGACAAAGACAAACGAGAAATTGACGTGCTGCTCCATGAAAACGGCACGCTGTATCCGGTGGAGATTAAGAAAAAAAGCAACCCGGACAAGGGAGACATTAAGGCTTTTAATGTTATCGAAGAACTCCGGCAAAAAAGAGGAAGCGGTGCCGTTGTCTGTATGGCACCGACACATCTGCCGCTGACCGATGACGTCAATATCATTCCGGTTGGGTATTTATAATCCGCCAGCATAAAAATTTTTGATTAAAACACGCAAAAACTTTGAATTTTTATAAGGTTTTTGATTGAAATGCACAAAAACTTTTCGACTTATTTTAAATAAGGCCTTAGATTAATCGAATTTGCTTATATAAGCCGTCAATATTTATTAAAAAATAATATATAACAGCAATAAGTTAAGAAATCTGCAGTGGGGCATCAGCTTTACTACTCCCTACATCGTGGAAAATGGCAGAAACGTTAAGAATGGCATTGTAACTTCTAACAATTATGGAGCTTATGATGCAACCGACAAACATTATTTATGAAATAGCCTCAAAGCCGATCGGCGAACTGGCTGAACTCCCCGCAGCAGAGCTGACAGAGATGCAAAAGGAAGTGGAAACACTGATCGCGCTGGCGGATAATGTACGCAAGTGGCTGAATGGCGCGTTAATGCTAAAATACAGCACCCAGATTAATGAGGAGCGCACAAAAACTAACCGCCCCTATGGTGAAATCAGCTTCTCCGACAACGAATACATTGTAACGGAAGACCGGCCATTGGTACTGGAATGGCAGAAAGACAAACTCAAAGAATATGCCAAACGCATTGCGGCCAACGGCGGCAACCCGGAAGACTACATGGATATCGACTATACGATTTCAGAGAAAAAGTATTGTTCGCTCAGCGATGAAGCCCGCAAGAGCCTGAATACAGCCGGAAACATCCGCCCCGGATGCACGGTCATTACTCTGGCCAAAAGGGAAACTGTCAATGACTGATACCGAAAACCTGCATGAACGGCCGTTGTCCTCTTTTGCCGAATTAGGCAAAGTTGCTGTTAATCGGTTGGCGGAAAACAAAATTATTACCATTGCGGATTTACTAAAACGCTCAAAACGAGATTTGCTCTATATTCCCGGTTTTGGGCAGAAAAGCATTGATCAGGTTCTGAAACTGCTAAAGAAATATAACCTCAAAATCCGCGAACGCTAAAGTTTATCGAGGGGGATAAGCCGATGCAATTTTATTATGACAGCGGGCTCTTGAAAAAAAGAGTCCTGCGGGATTTGGAAATCTGGCTGCCGCAATGGTATCCGAAAGGACGCGGCAGCAAAGGATATTTTGAAATCGGAGATATTGGCGGCACACCCGGCGACAGCTTGAAAATCTGCCTTGCCGGTGCGAAACGCGGCTTGTGGTATGATTTTGCCACGGCCGAGGGCGGCGACGTTTTCTCTTTATGGGGAATTAACCGTGGTATCTCCGGTTTTGGCAATATTCTCAAGGACATTGCCGGATATTACGGCATTAACGGCTGTGAAGTCCCCGGAACTAAGGAAAAACGCGGAAGCCCGAACCGGCGGCATGTTTACCTTAACGCCGATGGCGATATAAGCTGTTATATCTATCGCTATGAATATACAGACGGCCGCAAAGAGTTTCTGCCGTGGAACGAGGCAACCGGCAAGACCGAATTTCCGTCACCGCGGCCGCTTTACCGCCTGCCGCAGCTTATGAAGACCGACAAAATTATTCTGGTTGAGGGCGAAAAATGCGCCGATGTGCTGGTGGCAGCCGGATTTTCAGCAACGACGCTGATGGGCGGCGCCAATACCCGGATTGAGAAAACCGACATTTCGCCGCTCAAAGGCAAAGAAGTTACTCTTTGGCCGGACAACGACGTACCGGGGCGGAAATATGCCGACAATGTGGCGGAAGCTTTGCTGAAGCTGCCTGTCTCCTCGCTCAAAATTACCCCGCCGACGCCGGATAAGCCTGCCAAATGGGATGTGGCGGATGCGGTGGCGGAGAAATTTGACATTGCTGGATTTCTGGCCAAAGCGGAAATTTATAAACTGCAGGAAAAGACGGAAGCAAACGGACGCTTGAAAATCGCCGATTTTACTGGCGCAATGTTCGCCGCTGAGCCGCCAGAACTGCAATTTGTGGTCAAAAACACAATTCCGCGCGGCGTGGTCGGGTTGCTTTCAGCAATGGGAGACACCGGCAAGGGTATGCTGTTATTGGATTTGGCGCTCAAAATCTGTCAGGACAAGACCGGAATGAGCCTGAAGGCCTTTGGCAACACGGTTACAACAACCGGCAGCGCGGTCATCTTTGCCGGAGAGGACACTGCCGACGAAATTCACCGCCGTATCTACAAATTGATGCCGGGTGGACTGAACGGACGGATTGACCCGGCGAAACTCCATATTATCCCGCTGCCGAATACCGGCGGGCCGTTTGCAATTGCCCGAAAATGCCGTGGCAGCGACGAATTCTGCCTGACCGAAGAATTTGAAAGCATCAAAATGCAGCTTAAAGCCATTCCGGACTTAGCGCTGGTGGTGTTTGATCCGCTGGCCTCATTTGCCGGATTGGATCTGAATGCCGATCCGCGGGCGGCAAGCTATATTACCGGCCAGTTGGCCGCGCTGGCGACCGCAACCAATGCAGCTGTTATTGTTGCCCACCATATTCGCAAAAACGATGGAATCACGACACCACAGGAAGCACGCGATGCTATTCGCGGCACAACCGCAATCGTGGACGGAGTACGGTTTGCGATTGCTTTTTGGGCAAATACCGCTGAAGAAAAGAAGATTTTTGCCGAACTGGATCAGGAATATCGCCCGAATGCCTGTTTCAAAGGCGCGGTAGTCAAAGCGAACTTCGGAGCCGATCGGACGGTACGCAACTACATACGCAGCAGAGCCAGAGCCGTGTTGGAAGAAGTGCCGGTCAAGATTGTGCCGAAAATCCTGTCGGCGGAAGAATTTGACAAGCTGCTGATTGAAGCCATCGGCGAAGCGGAGAATGCCGGAACGCCGTTTGCGATTTCGGGCATTTCCGGACTTTATGAAAATCGTGAGAAACTGCCGCTTGAACTGCAGGATGCCTCCCGAGACTTTATCCGCAATACGGCCAAACGGCTGTTGGCTTCCGGACAGATTTGCCGCACCAGCCAGACTGGCAATGGCGATAAAAAATGGCTCGGTATTCCCGATGCCGGGAGGTGCGCATGACGGCGCCGTTACCATACTTTCCTAAATGTAAAAAGCTGGAATACGCCGTCAGGAATCCGCAATGCAGAAAAACTGCGGGTTATAGAGGAATGACTGCTAAGACACAGGTGGGCTTCCGTCATGAGCGTGACGGATTCCGGTGTTTAGAAATTGGTTCAGGAATCGCTTTTAACTTATTGAAAAACAATCATTACCATTTGGCGAAATTCACAACAGCGCGGTCGGTATATATATTTTTTAAAATATATATACCGGCTGCCGTGACCATCGTCAGGAATGGAAAACAGGAACAACAAAGGAAATCAACATGGCAGAATTAATTTGGACACGGGAGATGGTCAAAGACTGGTTTGAGAGCGCCGTCTATACCCTCAAGAAAATGCCGAGAGAAAAGGTTCAAGGTTATAAAACCTATTGGCCCGGCATCCGGTATACCGAGATGGAATTGTTACAGATGGATAGGAAACCCATTCGTCTGGTAGCCAACAGTCTGGATATTGCCCGTTTGGACGCAGTGCTGGAATGGATCTATCTGGTGGATAATGTAGACCAGCGGTGGATTATCTGGCAGCGAGCCAAACGTTATCCTTGGCGGCTGATCTGCAAAAGATACGGCAAAACCAGTCGAACGCTGATTGACTGGCACAATGCCGGGATTGATGTCATCGTCAAGGTGCTGAACAACCCCCAAAGCCGCTATTTTGAACCAAATCGCAAACTATTGAGCCGATATATGTCTTATTGATGGAATAATACGAATAAAATTGGCATTTTTCTATAAATTTATTGACTTTTATAGCTCATAAACTGGTATAATATGCTAAAAATTTGCAATTTATTTTGGAATAACGGAATGGTTAATAAAGAACGGGTAGAAAAAATTGCCGCTGGTATTGTTGATACGAATCTGAATCAGACAGATCTCCTTATATCAGATATTGATACCACAGACAAAATGCCATCGTGGGATGGTGAAGTTCGTGTCTACAAACAGAATGCACAAAACAAAGCTTATCTTAGAGGGCGGGTTCCTGTTCAGGTAAAAGGCCATTTTTTTAATTTATCTAAAAATAACAACAAATTTCCAGATAAAATCAAATATTCTGTCGAAACTAGCGATCTAACAAATTACCTAAATGATGCCGGGGTGATGTATTTTGTCGTTTATATTGATATCTCTAATTATTGTAACTATAAAATTTATTTCAATGACTTTCTTCCTTATAGCCTGGCTTCCATTTTGAAAAAAGCTCAGAAAAAAACATTTTCTGTAGATTTCAATTCATTTCCAACTGGAAAAACTGAACGAACGGATATTTTCTTAAATTTTTTAAATCATCGAAAACATCAAATAAATCTCGTTCAGACAGATCTTCCTGATGAAGCTGTTTTAAAAGAAAATGGTATTATAAAAAGTTATGTTATCAAAGGTACATCTTGTGAAGAACCTGAAAATCTATCTGACTTACTATTTTCTCCTGGAAAAAAATTCATATATGGGGATACAAAAGAATTAGGTCTGGGACTAATTCCACTTGGTGAAGCATCAAATATTAAAATCAGTCAGAGACTTTCCAAAACAGTTTCTATCTCTAATAAAGTTTATTATCCTGAAATGGTTTGGGAAAGAGATAAATCCGGAATGTTTTACTTATTTGGAAACAATATCAAAATTCATATAACTACCGATAACATCGCAACAGTTTTATATAACAACAAAGGATTATTACAGGAAAGAATTAATGATTTGGAATTTTTAAAAGCCTTTAGTAAAACTAACACTCTTGAAATAGATGGCAAGACCTACCCTTTTAATGATAAAGAAAAAGTTGAAGAAAATTTAATTGAGCAAGATGAGACATACTTACTCAACTTAAAAAAAATTGAACAACTTTTGGAACTTCTTGGAATCATAGATTTTTTTAATTTTGACCTCTCTGAATTAACTGAAGAAGAAAATTATAAAATACAGATGCTAATAGAGGGATTACTTGAGTATCATCCTTTAATTTTTGAAAATCATAATGAAAATGCATTTCTTTTTAATTTTGAAATACATAATATAATAATTCCAATCCTTGCCATAACAGATCAAAATGGAAAGTATTTTATATATGATTTTCTGAATATAGACACAAAACATTTTCTATTCAATGTAAACGATGAACCTGCTTCTCGTTATGTGTTTCTTAAAGCCAGACATTTTCTTAAATCTTACAACATTCATTATAAAGCCATGCTGAAAGATATAAAATCATTTCCTCTTACCCAAGAATATTCAAATGAAATAACAAAAACTATTTTGGAGATGTTATCGGCTTACGATCAACAAGAAATAAAACAATCTGAATTACTCGAAACTGCTGTTGAATTGGCACAATATATTTATGATGATGATCCCAACAATATATTTTTACTCAATTATATGCAAGCTATGAAAAGAAAACGAGCATTAAACTCTCAAGAAAAAGACCAGATATTATCTATCATAAATATTGATAATGGCAATTTCCAAGAAAAAATCGGTGCATCAATTCTCTTGAACGATTTCAAGCAGGCTAAAACACTTTATAAACAGCTTTCTTTGGATGAGCAAAAAGAGTTTGATAGATTTCCTATTACAAATTTATGGAAAAGATGATTTATTTTTAAGTAAGCATTTATAGCAATTCCGAAAATTTTTATAAATGATCTGAAATGTATTTTTAGATTGTTTTTTATATAAAACATAAAAATTAAGCTTTTAATGTGAAATACGATGCGAAGCCTTGTGTTTTCTAATGTTGCAAGAAATATTTATGTCTGTGCAAAATACCATAATGCCCTCAAGTCCCCGGATTTCCTTGAATCGTACTTCACATATTCTTTTACTTCACATATTCGCAAAAATGGTTTATCAAATCAGGTATAATCGGGGTGTTGTATAGTTACTGCTCCGGCGAAAAAGGAAAATCCCCCTCATATGATCATCACGGAACTCCAAATAAATGACGCTGCGGAACGGCAGCTGCATCTGATTGCTTCGCGGCAAATTCCCTTTGCCGTGGCGGCTTCTCTGACAGCAGTGGCAAAGATTGCCCAAACCGAAGTGCGCGATCATATCAACGAAACCTTTACCATTCGCAGGAAAAGCGGTGGGTTTGCCAGCAGTATTGCAGTTAAACCGGCAACCAAACAAAGCCTGACCGCCGAAGTTTATACAATGACCCGATTTGCAGCTTTACAACAAATCGGCGGGTTACGGCAGCCGCGGGGAAGCAACTTGGCAATTCCGTCTTATCAGAATTTGAGCGAAGTTAAGGTGCGGCGGTCAGTACGCAGTATTGCCGATGCTTTTGAAATGAAATTCCAAGATGGTCAGAAAGCTTTAGTTCGGCGCAAAGGAAAAGGCTTGCAGTTTCTTTATTTCCTCAGAAAACAGGCTGATGTGCCGAAACGTTTCAAAATGATTGAAATTGTAATTGAAACCACCAAACACGAATTTGAACAGAATTTTATTCAACGAATGGATAATTTATGAATTATTAAAATGTGAATGGAGATATTGATCAAACAATCCTCCATAATCCTTATTTCTTCTAATTCTGTCTTGAATTAACCTTAAATTTCTTTTACTAATTTTTCGTATTATTTTTTTTCGATCATGACAAAAATATACATATCCAGTAAATGGATCTAAGACTTCGGAATGGCAATGGGCATGAAGTGGAAATGGCCATAAATCATCAACATCGGTTTTGTGGATACGCCACTGATGGTTTCCAATTGTCGCTGTACCCTCTATTAGAAGATCTTGTTCATTATCCATTTCAACAATGAGATCAAAAAGAGCATCATATGCATTGCATAATTTGCAAAAAAAAGCATTGATGTCTGACATACTTTTAAATTCTGCCCTGAAAAGAATACCATAGTCGTATGGTTCAATTTCAATATTGTCAAGAGGTAACTCTTGCAAAAAATTGTTATGATGCTTTTCTTCCAAATCCACAAAAAGCTGCATTTTGATATAATGATTAGACGAATTGTGAGTAATCGAGCCAGATAGATAGCCATTGAAGAACAAAAACTCATTTACACGCTTGATCAATGAATTATCACCGAAAACTTTATATTTTTTATCTGAAGAAGAATTATTTATCATTTTTATCTAGGCTGAAAAATAAAGTATCTTTGGGATGTATTTTGATGTTTTCTTTTTGAGTCGTCACAACAATGGGGAGCGATGGATCTGTATCAAGAGTGGTTCCATTAGGCTTATGAGCTAATATAGATTTAAAATCTATTGAAAGAATGGGAGTGCTATTACCCTCAGAATCCGAAATATATGCATTGCGCCCAATAAATTTGATAGAATATTGCTTCATTTGTGCCTCCGTCGCGTATTAAAAAATAAAAATCGGGAATGGGCAAGAAAAACCGGACGGTTACTAACTTTAATATCGTTCAATAAAGCCTGTTTCAGATATTGTCAGGAAGTAAGGCCGTCCCAAAGTGTTGTTTGGCTGCTCATTTAGATTTGAGCCGAGAGCCGAAAAAACACATTTTTTAATTTATTTCGTTGAAAAAGGTACTGTTGGAAGATTTTTCGACGCGGGTAACGCGAACCCCGCCGCGTCGCTACCGACAGACTAAAAAAAGGGTTCGCACCAAGTTCGCACCGAATTTGCGCCAAATCCATATATTACAAGGTTTTGCGCGAATATTATTATAAAAAAGACAGGTTCACACCTAATTCCGCTCAATCCCTTGTCTTGCATGCGATACAACGGAATTTAACCTATAACAACACAGGTTCGCAGTTGCGAACCTCTTTTTTATGTAAGGAAGCAAGAATTGTGGATATACCTACCTGCCGAGTGTTATCACTCTGTTCCGGGGTCGGAGGCCTTGACCTTGGACTTAAACTCGCAATGCCAACTAGCCGAACAGTCGCTTATATGGAGATCGAAGCCTATGCGTGCGAAATTCTGGTTAAACGCATGCAAGAAAAAATCTTGGATCCGGCACCTCTTTGGTCAGATATCAAATCCTTCGATGGCAAACCATGGCGTGGAAAAGTGGATCTCATCACTGGCGGATATCCATGCCAGCCGTTTTCAGTTGCAGGAAAGAAACTCGGAGACAAAGACCCCAGACATCTCTGGCCCCACGTGCGAAGAATTGTTTCCGAAATTGAGCCAGCTCTCTGTTTCTTTGAAAATGTCGGAGGACATCTACAGCTGGGATTTGAACAAGTCCACAATGACCTACAAAGACTGGGTTATAAAGTTAAGGCAGGCTTGTTCTCTGCGGAAGAAGTCGGTGCTCCGCATCGCCGTGAGCGCCTCTTTATCTTGGCCTACCGTAATGACGGCAGATGCAACGGTTGCGGAAACAATCACGCCCAACGACAGGTATGTCCCAACCAAGAACGGAACCCTGCGCCGATACATCAAGAGCGGACACAACTGCAGTCTGGGATTAGCGAGAACAGCACGTCTCTGGCCGACGGTTTTGGTATCGGAAGCCAACGGTGCTTCTCTCAAAAAAGTTCAGACCGGATATTCGCGGAGCCGTCTAAAAGAGGAAGTTTTGTTGTGGAAACAGCCGTTGAGATGGCGGACACCGAATGCCTCGGATGCCGAAGGCGGCGTGATGGAAATCAGAACGGGAACCTCTGCCCGGATCAAACTCCGCGATCATTCCGTACATGTAGCAAATTGCCTCTTTGGCCACCCAGACCAAATGACTTTGATGACTGGCGAAATATCCCAGAGAACCTTAAACCCGCGGTTTACCGAATGGCTGATAGGCTGGCCGACCGGGTGGACAGAGTTAGAGCCTGCGGCAACGGCGTGGTGCCTCTGGTGGCGGCGTATGCGTTTACAGTTCTTACGTCTAACCTTGAATTTACAACAACAGGTATCTTAAATGAACGAGAAAGTTAAACTAAAAGTTGAATATGTAAAGCTGGAAGAACTCATTCCTTTCGAGTTGAATGCCAGAACACACTCTAAGGAACAGGTCGGACAGATTGTCAATTCCATCGGAGAGTTTGACTTCGTCAATCCTATTCTGGTCGGCGTCGACAATATGATTATTGCCGGTCATGGGCGCTTGTTGGCGGCAAAAAAAGCCGGATTGAAAACAGTTCCGATCATTCGGCTGCCGCATCTTGACTATAACCAGTGTATGGCACTGTCTCTGGCAGACAATAAAATTACCGACAATGCCGGTTGGGATGAAGAAAAAATAGTCGAAATCCTTGGAAAACTTGAGGATGCACATTTCAACATTGATATTTTGGGCTTTTCCAACAAAGAGCTTGAAAATTACCGTGATGAATTTGAAACCAACGATGAAGACCTTGTGTTTGAAAACGAAGTCCCTGATTTTGTGGAAAAACCGGTTGCCCGGCGCGGCGATGTTTGGATTTTAGGCGACCACCGATTGTTATGCGGCGACGCAACAAGTCAGACAGATGTTGAAAAGGTTCTGGACGGCGAAAAAGCCCAGATGGTTTTCACCGATCCGCCGTATAATGTGAATTACGGCAATGCTTTGCGAGACAAACTGGCAGGAAAGGAAGGCGAGCGTTCAATTCTAAACGACAATCTTGGCGAGGGTTTCCCTGCTTTTCTGTATGATTTCTGCTGTAATATCTTAGAAGTCAATGTTGGTTCCTTTTATATTTGTATGGGCGGGTCGGAGTTGCATACTCTATACCAAGCCTTTACGGCTGCGGGCGGCAAATGGGAAGCCTACATCGTCTGGGTTAAAGACAAATTCACGCTTTCACGTTCCAAGCATCAACATCAGCACGAATGGATTTTGTTCGGCAATCCTTACGAAGAACAGCATGAAGAAATCCTGTTGGGTGCGAAACCCGGTACGGCTCCGGCTTGGTATGGCGGACGCAACCAAACAGATGTCTGGGAATTTCCCCGACCGCAGAAAAGCGCACTGCATCCAACAATGAAGCCTATCGCACTGGTTGAAAGAGCCATCCGCAATTCCAGCAGGGTGACAGATATTGTCTTGGATACCTTCGGTGGCAGCGGTTCAACGCTGATTGCCTGTGAAAAAAGTGGCCGGCGCTGCCGGATGATTGAACTCGATGAGAAATATGTCGATGTTATTATTAAACGCTGGGAGGAATATTCCCGAAAAAAAGCCGTTCATGAACAAACCGGCAAAAGTTATGATGCCCTCAAAATTGAAAGAGAAAAGGAAGAAACACTCACAGAAAAGTCTCCGAAATAATATGGAGCCTTACTTTTTTACAGGATGATAATGAAATTCTTGGCTTGGTTTAGTTGTGGGGTTACGTCAGCAGTTGCCTGTAAACTGGCGGTTGATAAATACGGCGATGATGTCGATATCTGGTATATTGAAACCGGTGCGGCACATCCAGACAATCACCGATTTATTGAAGATTGCGAAAACTGGTATGGCAGAAAAATTCTGACGGCTCAACATTCTAAATTTAAGAATCCTGTGGAAATTGCTGCCGTTGAAGTTTTTAATACACCGTGGGGTGCTCCCTGCACTAAATATTTAAAGAAGGAAATCCGCCAAAGAATCGAAAAAGATTACTCTGAACCAATCCACATATTTGGCTTTGAGTATAATAAAAAAGAAATTAACCGGGCCTTTCGGTGGAAGCAGCAGAATTCCTCAAGAGTTTATTTCCCGCTTATTGAACAAGGGTGGAACAAACGGCGTTATCTGCAGGAGCTTTTGCTTAATAAGATCGAAATCCCTGCCATGTACCTGCTCGGATACAATAACAACAACTGTATCGGCTGTTTTAAAGGTGGCAAAGGGTATTGGAACAAAATACGGACAGATTTCCCGGACATTTTCAGACAAACTGCAGAGTTGGAACTAAAAACAAAACATACCTGCCTCAAAGATCGTAGCAAACAACTCTATCTGGCTGAATTAGAACCAGATGCAGGTAAACACCAAAACATTGACATTCCCGAATGCGGAATATTTTGTGAGCTTGAAATGGCCGGATTGCCAATCAAAGATATTAACGAAATTTTAGAATTTATAAAATTTAACCCGGAAAAACTAATGAATACAGCAAAATAAACTGCGATAAACAAATGATGAAAACATGGAAATCTCAATCAGAGCTTATGCCGCCCGAAAAGGTATTTCTGATACCGCTGTTCGTAAGGCTATTAAATCAGGGCGAATAACACTCACCAAAAATGGGAAAATCAATCCGACATTAGCTGATCGACAATGGGAAGCTAATACTGATCCTGCTCAAGTTCACGCCATTAAAGACAATTCCTCAGTACAGCCCTCTTCTGAAATGACATCTTCAGTAAGCTCTGGTGGAATTGGTGTCTCCTACCAACAAAGCCGTGCTATCCGAGAAGCCTATGAGGCACGCCTCAAAAAATTGGAGTTTGATGAACGTACCGGAAAATTGATTTCTACCGAAACAGTTCAACGAGAAGCTTTTAATGCCGCTAGAAAAACCCGAGATATGATCCTGAATGTTCCTGACAAGGTCATTCCACTACTGATTGGCAAAACTGATATTCATGAAATGAAAGAAATTTTGCGAAAAGAATTGCTACGAACATTAGAGAATCTGGCGAATTTGTTTGATGGAAATCGAAACTGACAGTTTTTTCAACTATGGATTTGCAAAAGGAATACGTCCAGATCCAGACTATACCGTCGATGAATGGGCCGATGCGCACCGTATTTTGTCTTCTGTATCTTCAAGCGAACCCGGGCCGTGGCAAACCTCCCGCGTTCCTTATTTACGGGAAATCATGAGGTGTCTGTCGCCCTCGCATCCGTGTGAGCGTGTCATTTTAATGAAAGGCGCTCAAATCGGCGGCACCGAATGCGGCAATAATTGGATGGGATTTGTCATCCACCATACCCCGGGGCCAATGTTGATTGTCAATCCGACAGTTGAAATGGCCAAACGTACATCAAAAATGAGGATTGACCCGGCAATTGACAACTGCCCATCACTCAGAGAATTGGTTAAAAGCCCGCGAACCAGAGACAGTGGTAATACAGTCTTAATGAAAGAGTTTCCCGGCGGCGTTCTTGTCCTTACTGGAGCCAATTCGGCTGTCGGCTTACGTTCTATGCCTGTCCGCTATTTGTTTTTGGATGAAGTTGATGGATATCCGAATGATGCCGGAGACGAAGGCGACCCAGTCGATTTGGCCATTCAACGTACGGCGACGTTTTCGAACCGTAAGATTTTTCTGGCTTCTACCCCGACGCTCAAGAACTACAGCCGGATTGAAAAGGCTTTTCTTGAGGGTGACCAGCGTTACTTTTTCGTTCCTTGTCCGTTCTGCGGTACAATGCAAACCTTAAAATGGGCAAATATCAAATTTGAAAGCGGACATCCGGAAACGGCATGCTATGAATGTGAAAAGTGCAAATCGCTATGGCAAGATTATCAAAAAGCTGAGATTTTGCAAAAAGGCGAATGGATAGCAACGGCTCCTGACCGCTCAAACGGCAAAATTGTTTCGTTTCACTTATCCTCACTCTACAGCCCGCATGGCTGGACATCTTGGGGAGACATCGCCAGCGAGTTTGTGAAAGTCCATAAAGATCCGGCACGTTTGCAGGTTTGGACGAACACAAAACTGGCGGAAACATGGGAAGACCAGTCCGGAGAATCCATTGATCCGACCGGATTGATATCACGCCGGGAAAATTATGGCCCGAGAATTCCGATGAATGTGGTTATTTTGACTTGCGGCGTTGACGTACAGGATGACCGCTTGGAACTGGAGATTGTCGGCTGGGGCAAAGATGAAGAATCGTGGTCAATTGATTACCACGTTTTACACGGCGACCCGTCAACACCTCAGCTTTGGGATGATTTGGACAGTATTTTACAAAGGACATATGAACATGAACGTAATATTGCCCCTATGCCTATTGCTGCAACTTGTATTGACTCTGGCGGCCATTATACTGATCATGTCATTACATTCTGCGGTGAGAGACTGCATCAGCGCGTGTTCGCAATTAAGGGAAGCAGTTCGGGCTTTGGTGTACCGATTTTTCCAGCGAGAGCCTCCCAAAACAAGAGATTAAAGAAGCCGGTGTATATTATTGGCGTGAATGACGCCAAACAAACGCTCATGCAACGGCTGCGAATTAAAGAACCCGGACCAGGCTGTTGGCATTTTCCGATTGATCGGGATGCCGAGTGGTTCACACAGGTTACGGCAGAGGTTATCAAAACCCGTATGGTTAAAGGACGTCCGGTTCGGGAATGGGTTCCCAGAACCGAAGGACATCCCTGCGAAGCTTTGGACTGCCGTGTTTATGCTTTCGCAGCATTGCGTGGACTAATGCGAAATTGGAAGTTTGACCTTAGCGCGGCGTACGAACGTCTCCTGAGCTATCCGCTCAGAAACGGACAAATTCCGGCCAGTAACGGTGAAAACCAAACAATATCTCCGATGGTCAGATCAAGAGTTAGAAGTAAAGGTATCAGTTTATGAAATCTTATAGAGAACAGCTTGAAGAAATTCAAAAAGCGATTTCGGATATTCTTTCTGGGGCGCAAGAAGCTTGGTATAACGGACAAAAAGTTAAGAAAGCAGACCTGAACGTCCTGTTTGCGCAAGAAAAATATTTACGGGGTAAAGTTTCCCGTGATCCAAGCGGCGGCGGTGACGGAGATTCCGGAAGCGGCACCAGCAGCGGACGCAGCGGTATCCGCGTTCGTGGAATTACTCCTGTTTAGTTCTATCTTGACTTTTATTAGAAGTAATTGATACTCTGTCATTAATTAATTTAGAAAGAGTGTTTATTATGATTTTGAAATGTTATACTAAAATAATTCAAGATTTTTTCGGACAAGAAACCTTAGAAACATTAAGGAATTTTGTTGATCCTCAGACTCGACACTCTCATATAATTTATTCTATGGCGGTAGGAGCTGCTTCTCTAGAAAAACAGATTGAAAATTTTGCCATGGCAATTTCAACATTGCTTCAAGATGAATCTAGTACAAACTGGTTGGAAAGAATGAAGCCTCGATTATTACAGGATAATATAAATAATGTCAGAGCTGCTATTGGAGAAGTTGTCGCTTATGCTGAATTATTACATGCAGATTTTATTGTAAAACCAATAGCTACCAGTAATAATCATCCAACACCAGAATATGTTGTTATCGATCATAATAATAATGAATTTATTGTTGAAGTTTTTTCCAAACAATTATGTGATGAAACAACAAGACGAATAGGAACATCCCAAGATCTTTTAGAACAAATTAGTGACCGTGGTCCCGGTGTTTATTTTGACGTTCAGGAAATTTCTCCTTATGGTTATAGTAATGATAGCGTTACGGAAGATGCCATAAGTAAAATATGTGCTATAAAAGGAAGAGAGCATCAAGCTCTTCCTGGCAAACCATTTATAATCTGGGTTGATATTCAAAACAGTGGAGATTTCTTCCTAGGAGACCAAGATTATGCGAACCCAATTACTTCTTGGAAAGGGACGCTAGCATCTGGTCATTATTGGTATGGTATGTATGGAAAGAAAAATCTTCCTGTTTTCAATGATTATACAATTTTTTATCATCAAGGTGAAAAAAAGCCTTACCCTATGCAACATAATGGGCGCTTTCTTCTCAGCAAGAAAATTTCTGGAATGTTCTTTAGGTTTGAAAAATCCATTGTATTTTTTGAAAATCCAAATGCAGAGCAGAAAATATCAATGTTTACCAGACATCAGTTAACCATGTTTCGAGATTTTGACCTTGGCAAATCAATGATTGATTTTGCTGATGGCTTAGTTAAACAAAAAATTGAAATAGCGTATGCAGAAATTGAAGCTTTAGCTAAAAAATAGCAAAAATTATTTTTTCTGAAAAGAGAGCAAGATAGCTCTCTTTTTTGTTAGGCATTACATGGAAAAAATTGAAATAAAATCAAATGTTATTGACAAAGCGTTCTCGTACTTTGCGCCGGTTCACGGACTGCGGCGCTTGGAAGCCCGTACCCGGATGGCTCTGGTAGGCGGATATACCGGAGCAAGGCTTGACCGACGGCAAACAAAAGCTTGGCGAACGGCAGATGGCTCTGCAGACAATGTAACATTGCCGGATCTGCCAATATTGCGCGAACGGTCACGAGATTTGCTGCGTAATGCTCCGCTGGCAACCGGTGCGGTCAATACGGTGGTAACCAATGTTGTAGGTACCGGATTGCGTGTACACAGCAATATTGACCGTGAAGTATTAAAGCCATTTATGAAAACCGAGGAAGCTTTTGACAAGTGGGAAAGAGAAGCCGAAAGAATTTTCCGGCACTGGGCAGAAAGCACAAATTGCGATGCAACGCGCTATCAAACTTTCACGGAACTGCAAAACCTGATCATCCGCTCCTGCTTGGAAAGCGGTGACATTTTTGTTGTCCGCCGTTACATCAAACGGCCGAATGCTTTGCTGGGCTTGAGCCTGCAGTTGGTTGAAGCTGACCGGGTAGCAAATCCGAATTTCCAAATGGATACGTCAAAACTCAGCGGCGGCGTGGAACTGGATGATAACGGGGCGCCGGTTGCTTATTATATATATAAACGTTTTCCCAGCGATTATACCGAAGGAAGCAACGAATATGTCAGGGTTCCGGCTTTCTCAAAAGACGGAGAGCGGCAGGTATATCATATTATGAACCGTATCCGGCCGGGGTTGACCCGTGGTGTTCCTTATCTGGCACCAGTCATTGAAACACTTAAACAGCTCGACAAATATTCTGAAGCGGAAATCATGTCTGCTGTAGTTTCGGCAATGTTTACCGTCTTTGTCAAAAGTGAATCTGAAGATGGACTGGCACCGTTTGGTGGTCAAACCAGTAGTGCAAATGACAGTGACTATAAGCTCGGTGTGGGTGCTATTCTGGATTTGCAGCCAAATGAAAGTATTGAAATTGCCGATCCCAAACGTCCGAATCAGGCATTTGACCCATTTGTTCAAGCGGTTTTGCGCCAGATTGGTGTTGCACTGGAATTGCCGTTTGAAATTCTGATCAAGCACTTTACTGCCAGCTATTCTGCGGCACAAGCCGCATTGGTCGAAGCATGGAAGTTCTTCTCGGCACGTCGGCGATGGCTGGCAACTCAATTTTGCAAGCCGGTTTATGACATGGTTATCAGTGAAGCAGTGGCTAGGGGCATCTTGGATGCCCCTAGCTTTTTCTCGCACCCACTTATTCGGGAAGCTTATCTCGGCGCAGATTGGGTCGGGCCGCCACGCGGACAGATTGACCAGTACAAAGAAATCCGGGCTGCAGAAAAGAGAATCGAAATCGGCATAACAACATTGGCTGAAGAAACAGCAGCTTTAACCGGCGGCGATTGGGAGCGGAAACATCCGCAGACAGCCAAAGAACATATGATGCGTAAATCGTTAAAATAAGGAAAACCAATGAAAAGTTTGTTATCACTCGGCAAATATTGGGCAATTGAGCCTGATACCTTTAACAATTTGGAGGCATTAGTTTCAAAAGATGCTCCGGTTTTAGAGAATACGCGGACAGTTCGAATCCAGAATGGCGTGGCAATTATCCCTGTCAGCGGGGTTATTACCGGCAGAATGGATTTTCTGACTTATATACTCGGCGGCACAGCTCTTGATATTCTGGCAAAAGACTTCCGAACCGCCTTGGAAAACAGTGATGTTCGGGCAATTGTGCTTGATTTTGACAGTCCCGGCGGAATCGCCGTCGGGCCGGCAGAAATGGCTGATATGATTTTTAATGCTCGCGGAAACAAGCCAATCATCTCATATGTTGGTCGAAACTGCTGCTCGGCAGCTTATTGGCTGGCCTCGGCCACGGATAAGATTATTGCACATCCGGCCGCTTTGCTTGGCAGTATCGGCGTGGTCACCGCCGTACCGGTACAGGAACAACCGGATGAAAGCGGTACTAAATGTTATGAAATCGTTTCTTCCAACGCCAAAGCAAAGCGCCCAGATCCGCGCACGGAAGACGGAATTAAAACAATTAAGGCAGAGCTTGACGCTCTGGAAGCACAATTCATCGGCAGTGTTGCCAAATTTCGCAACATCTCGGAAGAAAAAATCCGAAATGATTTTGGCAAAGGCGGTGTCGTGATAGGCCATGAAGCTCTCCAACGAAGCATGGCCGACGAGCTTGGCTCGTTTGAGAGCGTTCTCGCTTCTCTAACCGTAACCCCTAAAATTGAAAGAAACATAACTATGGATAAAACGAAAACAGAAACTCCCGTTACTCCGGAGATTACCGCTTCTTATATCCAAAGCGAATATCCCGAAGTTGCAAAGGCCATTGCCAGTGAAGCCTATGATAAAGGCATGGTTGATGGTCGTAAAACAGCTGAAGAATCCTATCAAAAAGGCGTTTTGGCTGAACGTGATCGCATCTTGGCTATTGAAAAAGTGGCTCTTCCCGGACACGAGGATCTTATTGAAAAAGCCAAGGCTGACGGTTCAATGACGGCGGAAACCGTCGCAATGCAAATGGTAATGGCTGAGAAAAAGCGGGGAATCAGCCATCTTGCCAGTTTGCAAACTGCCGAAAAAGAACTTCCGCCAATTCCTGAAGCTCCCGCCCCGATGGCTGTTTCTCAGGTTGATCCTGAAGCCCCTTTGGAAGACAGAGCCAAAGCCGAATGGAATAAATCCGCTGATCTCCGCAGAGAATTTGCCAATGAGTTTGAAGACTATTTGGCCTATAAGCAGGCGGAAGAAAACGGTTCGGTCAAAATTTACTCAACCCGTAAGTAAAGGAAAATCAATATGGCAAAATTAACCAACGATATTGCCCGGACTTATGAATTAGGCGATACGAGCGAGTATCCCATGCTTGGTGGTGAAATTATTTATGAAGGCGCTGCCGTAGGGATTAACAGCAACGGATATGCCCATGCATTGCAAACTGGCGATAAATTTGCCGGATTTGCCGATGAACGGGTAGATAATACTTCTGGAACGGATGGACAAAAGACTATTCGAACCAAATTTAAAGGAACGGTTGTCCTTCCCACTCCTAGCGGAGTATCGCTGACCGATGTCGGTTCAAATTTGTTTGCCTCAGATGACAACACGTTTACGACAACGTCTGCCAGTACACCATATATCGGCAAAATCCGCCGCATATCTGATAACGAGATCATTGTAGATTTTCAGGCTTTTGCCGACGCTGTGCCGACAGCCTAAAGTCTATTTTCCCCCTTACATATTACAAAGGAATTAAAAAATGAGTGCATCCGCATTATCATCACGGGCTATTATCGGCTCTTTTTACCGGAGATTGAAACAAAACTCCGGTTTGAAATGGGTTGAAGCCATCAGTAACTATTTTCAGTCGGATCAGGACAGTGAAACCTATAACTGGCTTGGTCAGGTTCCGGTTATGAGAGAATGGGCCGGCGGCCGACAAGCAAAAGGTTTCACGACCAACGGATTGACAATTGAAAACAAACACTTTGAAGCTACTCTTGAGATTTTAACCAAAGACATCCGCCGTGATAAAACTGGTCAGATTAAAATCCGTATTAATGAATTGGCTGATCGAACCAACTCCCATTGGGCGCAACTACTTTCAAAACTCATCATGAATGGCGAAAGCACCGTATGTTATGATGGGCAATACTTTTTTGACACGGATCATGAAGAGGGAAAAAGTGGTATTCAAAGTAACAAAATCACTTTTTCAAGCGAGAAAGGTGAAACTTTGAAAGAAGACCTTTTCCGCCGGGCTATGTTGAAAGGCATCGAAAGTATCCTGTCATTTAAAGATGATCAGGGTGAACCGTTCAACGAAAATGCCAGCCGTTTCCTGATTATGGTACCAACAACTATGTGGCATGTTGCCAAATCGGCAATTGCCGTGCCTTTGGCTGTTGGCGGCGGGACCAACCCGATTAAAGTTCTTGACGAACTTGACATTACGCTGGTTCAGAACCCGCGTTTAACCGAATGGGAAAACAAATTTGTGATTTTCCGCTGCGACTCTTCTGTTCAAGCCTTTATTCGCCAAGAAGAAAAGGACATTGAAATCCAAGCCATTGCCGAAGGTTCGGAGCTTGAATTTAAAGAAGGCAAGCACTGGTACGGTGTTGATACCTGGCGCAACGTCGGTTATGGATACTGGCAGAATACCTGTCTCGTCTCCATTGAATTGGCAGGTGATTAATGGTGAAATATGTTGTTACCGGTTCCAAAGTCGTCTTTGGGACCGGACTTGTTTTAGGACTTTCCGACGAACAAGCCAAAATTAGATCCTTACAGTTAAAAAAATTCGGCAAGAACTACCAAGTTCTGACCAATGTTGAATTTAAAAAAGGCGAAATCATCGATATCGTTACCAAAAATTTAACAAAAGCCACACTTGGACAATTGGAGCTGGCAGAGCCTCAGGAAAAAGCCGCTCCGCCAAAAGGAATTTCTATTCCGACCAAACCTGTCGCTCAGACCAAGCTCATTACAGAGAAAACCCCACCGAAAAAAGCGGAAACTAAGGAAAACGGAAAAAAAGACGATAAGAAAGATGTTTGATTTTGATAAATTCATCAATCGTCCCTGCATTGGAGAAGGCCTTGTAGAGGGTATTTTCGGCAGAAAAGCCCTCTACATCCCGGATAATAAGGAATTTCAGCCTTTTGATGTTCTGATTGACTTTCACAAAGGCTATCAGGAAGTCAAGCTCAAAACAGCCGAAGCTCCCGTTACTTCAATGGGAATTGCCGCTTTTATCAGGCTTTGTGAAATGCCGAAAAATTATCCCAAAATCCTGCAGGGAGATCATTTGCAAATCGAAAATCAGACATTTGACATCATAAACGTGGAATATCATATTCCCGGAACCGAGAAAGTTGTCCTCCATGAACAATGCGCCCCATCCCCGTTGTATTATCCGTAAAGCCTTTGTCGAGAGACTACAAGCAGCCAATACTCTCGCCAAAGACCATGTTTATGACAGCCGGATCAAGCCATTGTTCGACCAGCATTTGCCCGCAATTCTGGTTTATACCAGAGATGAAAAGGTTTTGGAAAACCAGTATGACGGCGATGGGTTCTTCCCCTACAAACGGCAATTGGATATTTCAATTGAAGGAATTTTGGCAAACAGCCCGGATCTGGATGAGCTGATTGATAAACTAGCTTTGGACATAGAATACGCATTACGCTGTTTTGAAATTACCGGTTTTTTGAATGCTGTCATCAAAATGATTTCGACGGAAACAGATGTCGTGATTGACGGATCTCACTGTTATGGCGCGGTGCGAATCAACTATACCATCACTTATTACACAGCAACAAATAAGGAATAAACAATGAAACTGAGAATCTTGAGAGACGTTCACAACCATAAAAAAGGTGAAGTCAAAGATATCAAAGAAGCCGAAGCTAAAGCCTTGCTGACGCAGGGATATGCTGTGCGCGTAGTCAGCAAATTTGCAAAGAAACAGACGTCTTCGGCTCCGATTAAGACCGACAAGAGTAAAATCAAGGGCTTAAATCGTGGACTTTGAGGATAAATACGAAATCGCGGATCTGCGGCGAAGATTAAGCAATTTATTAAGAATTGGCACTATTTCCGCCGTTGATTACAAAGAAGCCTTGGCCCGGGTTAAAATCGGAGATTTGGAAACAACCTGGCTGCCGTGGCTACTCCGGGATGGCGATGATAAAGCTTGGCATGGTGTTGACCTTAATGAACAGGTTCTGGTTTTGTCTCCCTGCGGCGACCTTAACCAAGGGCTAATCCTGCCGAGCGTTTACAAAGAGCCGATTTCCGATGAGGGTAATCTTCTGCTTTGGCGTTTTAAGGATGGCTCGGTTATTTCCTTTAATCGCAGCAGCGGAGATCTGAATGCACAGATTACCGGAAACGCCGCGATTGTTTCTCAAAAATTAATAACCGCTGAAGCAAAAGTTTCAGCAGTTATTAAATCTCCGAAAATCACTTTAGACGGCGACGTAGAAATCACTAAAAGCCTCACAATCGCTCAAAATCTGATAACTTTCGGCACCGTCAGCCTCAGCGGCGGTACGCCGGTTGCTCGTGTCGGCGATGCGGTTTCCGTCGATGCGAATACCCATCAGGGTACGATTTTGACCGGTTCTGAAAAAATAAGGACAGGATAAATGCGTGGTATGGATGATCGAACAGGAAAACACAATGATGGGTTTGAATATTTGAAGCAGAGAATCCGAGACATTCTCTCTACGCCGCTCGGCTCTCGGGTTATGCGCCGCAATTACGGTTCTGAACTGTTTAAAAGAATTGATAACCCGACCAACGGCGAGCTGATTGCCAATATCTATTCCGACTGTGTTACGGCTCTTTATAATTTTGAACCGGAGTTTGAAATCGTAAGCGTTACCGTGGTTTCGATTAACCGTGGCAGAATCATTCTGGATTTGGAAGGACAATTTCTCTCCAACGGCGAAGTTGTCAAATTGGATAACATTGAAATCAAGGGAATCTAAAGAATAATGTCGAATTCTTCCGTTATTGACCTGTCTAAGCTGCCGACCCCGAAGGTCATTGAAGAATTAGACTATGAAGCCCTGTTTCAGGAATATTTAAGCGATTTTACAGCCAGAGATAAAGAATATGATGGTTTACTTGAAAGTGACCCGGCCATTATTATCCTTGAAGTGATGGCCTACCGTGAAATGTTGGTTCGTAAAAGAATCAATGAATCTGCCAAAGCAACCTTATTGGCTTTTGCAAAAGGGACAGATCTTGACCACATCTTAGCTGAATACGGTGTTCCGCGATTAGATGGAGAAGATGACGATCGGTTTCGAATGCGCGGACAGATGGCTTTGGACGGCTTTTCGACTGCCGGACCGATTGATGCTTACAAATTCTTTGCACTTTCTGCTTCCGTAAAAGTCAAATCGGTCGACGTTCGCAGCGATGAACCGGGAAAAGTCATTGTGACCATTCTCTCCACAGAGGGAGACGGTACTGCAGTTCGCCGAGAAAATGTACCTGAAACCAAAATCACGGTAACTGATGGGAAAGCGACACTGTCCGGCAAAAGTATTGACCATCTGGTTGTCAAAGATGTTTCCGGTAGCCAGACATACAAAGAAAACTTTGACTATACTTTTGATAAAGCGAATTCGCTGCTTGCGGTTACGGTTGTCTCCAAAATATCAAACAACACCGAGCTGCTTGTTTCTTATGAGAGGGCAGACGTGCTGGAATTGGTAGAGATGGCACTCAACCATGAGGATGCCAGACCTCTGACTGATCATGTGAGCGTAATTTCGGCAGAAATTATCAAATACAGCATTTCGGCACATATTACCGTTTACTCCGGTCCGTCATTCTCGGTGGTGGAAGACGCTGCCAACGATGCCATTAAAATATATACCAATGAGCGCCACGCCATGGGCGAACTGGTGGCAATTTCCGGCATTTATCAGGCTTTGCACGTCAGCGGTGTCAAAAAAGTACAACTTGATCAGCCGTTACAAGATATTGAAACGACTAAACTGCAGGCGGCTTATTGCGAAAAAATCAGTTTAACGATGGAAATTTTCAATGAATAACGAATTTAAGAGCCTGTTACCGCCGAATGCTTCAAAATTACTGAGAGATTTAGAGAAAACCGGCAGCAGGCTTTCCTTTTTGGAAATTTTGAACCGTTATCTGCGAAATCCGGAAAAATGTCCGGAACATCTTCTGCCGTGGTTGGGTTGGGCTTTGTCGGTGGACGTTTGGAATGAAACCTGGGCTGAATCTATCCGGCGTAATGTGATTAAGGCCAGTATCAGCGTTCACCGACACAAGGGAACACTTGGCGCCCTTAAAAGAGCATTGGAAGCCTTTGAATTTGACCATGTCACAATTGAAGAATGGTTTGATTATGGCGGCGATCCTTATACATTCCGCGTTTTTATTGAAGTTGTGACCGAAGGATTTGATATCAACGATCTGACGGAAGTTCAGGCTGTTATTAACCAAACCAAGAATGTCCGTTCTCATTTAGAGATGCTGCGGGCTTTCTTGTGTACAACTTCGGAAACTCCACGGTTGGGAAGCGCTTTTTCTACCGGCGAAATAACAACAATTTACAGTCTTGAGGTTTTTGAGATATGACAAATGCCGCTGCAGCAAAAGAGTTTTATTCCATTGTAACGCAAAAAGGGCTTGAAAAGCTGGCTGAGACCAAAGTAACCGGTAAAAACGTCAATCTGACCCATATGGCTGTCGGCGATGGAAACGGCAACTATTATACCTTGGATAAAAACCAGACAGAATTGGTACGGGAACTGCATCGCTGCGAACTCACCCTGGTACAAGTAGACAGCAAATATCCCAACCAAATTATTATTGAAGCTGCTATTGCCGCCGGAATTGGCGGCTTTTTTATTCGAGAAATCGGAATTTTTGATGAAGACAGCGACTTGTTTGCTGTCGGTAAATATCCGGTAACCTATAAGCCGCAGAGTGAAAGCGGCTCCTCTAAAGACCTGTATATCCGCATGGTGCTTGGGTTTTCGGAAGCTCCGAATATTGACATCTATATCAACCCACATAATTCGGTAGTCAGCTCGGACAAATTTGAAGCCCTACAGCTCAAATTGGACGATTATGCCCTGAAAGATTTCAGTAACGCGGCAGAACACCAGAAACTTCCCGGATTGCAAGGTGGAAACTCTACAGAACGGTATCATCTGTCCAAACATGAGCAGTCAACGGTTTCCTCTCTGGATATACTCATTGCCGCCGATAATAAAGACAAAACCGTTATTCTTAACGAAAAAGGCGATGGTTTTACGGTTACGCCATCCAAAGAAATCTTCCAGAATATCTTTGTCGTAACCAGAAATACGGTTGAGGTATCCGAAAAATACTCAATTTATAAGAAAACCATCAGTGCAGATACCACTTTGGACTTCAATGTAACCAAAGCAAACATCTACCAGAAAGTCATTACCTTTGAGCTTTTTATTGAAATGCCAACCAAATTTAATGTCTCCTTTGTTCAAGCTTCAAAGATACATTGGCTAAACGATGACGTAGCAGAGTTTGACGAAGCAGGAAACTATCTACTGGCTTTCCGTTCTTTTGATAATGGGGCTTCCTGGGTAGGCAGTTTGCAGGGAATGTGGAAATGACAATAAGAACAAAAATTACGCCTTTGGGAGCCGGAAATATAGTATATCCTAAAGATTTTGTCGTTTTTGAAAGTTCTACACCCGGAACATACACATTCGAAATCAAGAAAGCTCAGTTTGAGGTTACCGGCTCAGGAGCTGGTGGCGGCGGTGGCGGTTCTGCAGGAAAACATGCCTGGTATGGTCAGGTCGGAGGTTCTGCTGCAGCATTTAAAGGAATTGTGCAGTTAGAAAAAGGTGTCCTGAAAATAACTGTTGGCCCCCCTGGACAGGGAGGATATGGTTCGGGAAGAAACGCTGGTGCAGGTTCCAATGGCACGGCAACAACGGTTTCAGTAAACAATGTTACTCTGTTGACTCTTGGCGGTGGCAATGGTGGCGGTGGTACCGGAAGCGGTTCCGGAGCTAATAATGGAGCTGGTGGTACAATAACTGTTTCCTCAAAGCTAAAGATTATTTCCACAGAAATCAAAACAAACGGAAAAGCTCAATCTTCAGTTTCTATTTTAGGAAACGGGTTTGGAGCTGGAGGAAATATTCGTGCCGCTAACAGCGGTTTGCCCGGAACTGCCGGATATATCAAAATACAATTTGTTAAATAGGAAACAAAAAAAGCTGAATTTCAGTTCTCTTATTTTTTATGAAAAGGAAATAAATATGGCAGATCAGTATCTACACGGTGTTGAAGTTATCGAAATTGACGATGGCGCGCGGGCTATTAAAACCGTTAAATCCTCCGTCATCGGTCTTGTCGGCACCGCTCCACAGGGACCAGTCAATACACCGATCCTCATTAACGGTTCTCCTACAGAAGCCGTTAAATACTTCGGAAACCATGTTGACGGCTTTACTATTCCCCGTGCGTTGGATCAGATTTTTGACCAGACCGGAGCGATGGTTGTTGTCATCAATGTTGCCGATAAAACCAATTCAGAACAGAAATCCGATATCAAACAGGACAATGTAAAATTTGATGACTACGGAGAAATTACCCTTGATCATAAGATTGTCTCGGATGTTGTCGTCAAAAAAGCCGATGAAAGCGTTATTTATACGGAACCTACTGATTATACGTTAGATGCTTTTAATGGAATTCTCACCAAAACCGGAGAATCGACCATTCCGGAAAAAGAAACTCTGATGGTAAGTTACAAATATCTGGATACTTCTAAAATCAAATCCAGCGATGTTGTGGGCGGAGCCAATGCCGACGGAACTTACCGCGGTGTCAATTGCCTCTTGGCAGCCCAAACCGAAGTCAGCGTTCAGCCCAGAATCCTGATTGCACCCGGATTTACGCATTATCAGCCGGATGATGACGGCGAGACATTGGCAAATCCCGTTGTTTCCGAACTTCTGGGAATTGCCGAACGGCTGAAAGCTGTAATTATCGCCGATTGTCCGGACGGCAGCGAGCAGGATGCAATCAAATACCAAAAATGTTTTGGTTCTGCCCGTGTTTACAGCGTTTATCCGTGGGTTAAAATCCAGGACGAAAACGATCAAATCGTCAGTTTTCCATCTTCTGCCGCGGTTGCCGGACTATTGGCGAAATCTGACAATGAACGCGGTTTCTGGTGGTCTCCTTCCAACACGACCATCAACGGCATCATTGGTATATCAAAGCCAATTGATTTTGCTTTAGGCGATACAAGCTGCAAGGCTAATTTCTTAAACGAAAACAAAGTCGCGACAATTATTCAAGAGGATGGCTTCCGCCTCTGGGGCAATCGGACGGCATCTGCCGATGAAAAATGGGCTTTTCTTTCCGTCCGACGGACTGCCGATATGATAAATGACAGCTTACAGAAAGAGCATTTGTGGGCTGTTGACCGCAATATTACCAAAACCTATGTCGAAGACGTCTGCGAAGGTGTCAACAATTATCTCCGGTATCTTAAAAACATCGGGGCAATTATTGACGGTAAGTGTTGGGCGGACTCAAGCATCAACACGCCGGATCAGGTTGAACAGGGCAAAGTTACCTTTGATTTTGACTTTACCCCGCCGTATCCGGCAGAACATATAACTTTTCGCTCCCGGATGGTTAACGACTACCTTGAAGAAATCTTCAAATAACGGAGAAAATCATGACAGCAAAAGTCTTAAAAAATTTTTCGCTTTTTGTGGATGGCCGCGGCTATGCCGGAAAAGTGGAAGAAGTCACGCCGCCGAAACTTACGATCAAAACCGAAGAATTCCGTGGCGGCGGGATGGATGCCCCGATCGATATCGATTTGGGCATGGAGAAAATGGAATGTCAGTTTACGCTGGTCGATTTTGACGCGGAACTGATGAAACTCTTCGGTTTGGTTGACGGAAACGCGGTGCAGGTCACTCTTCGCGGTGCTCTGTGTGATGACAATTCGGTCACACCAATGGTTATCAGCCTGCGCGGAATGTATAAGGAACTTGACTTCGGCAAATTCAAAGCCGGAGACAAAGGCACCTTAAGCGCCTCCATTTCCTGCCGCTACTACAAACTAAACATCAACAACAGCGATGTTATTGAAATCGACGTCGATAACATGATCCGCAAGATCAACGGTACCGACGTTATGTCTGAAATCAGAGATGCATTGGGAATTTAATTATGGAAAATACAACAAAATTAGAACTTCTGTTTCCGGTTACCGTAAATGGAACCACTTATCAAGTCTTAAATATCCGTCGCTCTAAGGTCAAAGACCGTTTGGCGGTTTCAAAACTCAACCTGAGCGATGAAGAACGCGAAATCAGGCTCTTATCAAATCTTTGCGAAGTAGCACCTGAAGTTTTACAAGAGTTGGATGAGAAAGACTATCAGGCTCTGCAGCGGGCTTATTTGGATTTTTTCAAATAAAGGGCGACCTCCGAGAAGCCGTAATAACCCTCTCACACATTACCCATTGGTCTTTGTCCGAGATTTTGGACTTGGACGAGGAAGATTTTGTCGGCTGGTATGATAAAGCCGTTAAATTTTATGAAAGTATAAATAATGGCTGATACCAGAGCCGCAGTATCAATCTCAATCGGGGCCAAACTTGGCAGTACATTCAAAAATTCTTTTACCACTGCCGACAAACAGCTCTCCAAACTCGGAGCAACGATTAAGAGCGTAGAGGGAAAAGTGGCTCAAATTGAAGCTTACAAACAACAATCCCGTGCTTTGAACCAAGTCGGACAAACTTACAAAGAAGCACGGGAGCGGCTGAACCGGTTCAAACAGGAACTGAATACGGTTACCCCTCCGACAAAAAATCTGTCTCAGAGCATAGAAAAAGCTGAGCGGGATTTCAGTAAAGCCAAAACAACCTTCCAAACGGTAGGACATCAGACGCGTGAAATGGGGAGCGCGTTGCGACAGGCTGGTATTGATACCCGTAATTTATCTGCGGAAACATCCTCGTTAAATCGATCCCTCAATACACTTAGAAGACAGCAACAGCAAATTCAAAATATTGAAAATTCCAAGGCTGCAAATAAAACCAAGCGTACCGATTTGCGCGGACAGATGTTCGATGCTGTGGCTTTAGGTTCTACTATGTATGGGGCTTTGAAACCGGCGGTTGATTTTGAATATGCTATGGCTAAAGTCGGCGCAATTACCAATGAAGCTGCCGACAGTGAGGGATTCAAAAAATTATCCGATAAAGCCAGAGAACTTGGCCGGACAACACAATATACCTCAGCTCAGGCTGCTGAAGCTATGCAGTTTCTAGGTATGGCCGGTTTCAATACAGAGCAGATCCTAAAAGCATCTCCGGCAGCCCTTAACTTGGCAATTGCAGGAAATATGGATCTGGGGCGAACCGCAGATATTGCCTCCAACATTTTGACTGGATTTAATCTTAAAGCTGAAGATACAACCAGAGTAGCTGATGTTTTAGCCCAAACTTCACGAACGACAAACGTGAATGTTGAAATGCTGGGCGAAACCATGAAATATGCTGCTCCGGCAGCCGCTGCCGTAGGCGGTACACTGGAAGAAACTGCAGCTTTGGCTGGTGTGCTCGGCGATGCCGGTATTCAGGCGACAATGTCTGGTACTATGCTTCGTGCAGCCTATCTGCGATTGGCGGCTCCGGTCGGCAAAGGAGCAAAAGCCTTAGAAAAAATGAGGAAGGAACTCCATTTGACGGCAGAGGAAATGCCCGATGTTGCTAAACAAGCGGCTTTCACTCAAGCTCATTTGAAACAAATGGGGGTTAAAATCTTTGATGATAAGGGCAATATGCGCTCTATGATTGATATCTTCAAAGATATGGGAGCTGTTCTCAAAGATGCAAGCGATCAGGAAAAGCTGTCAACGGTAAAAGCGGTATTCGGCGACAGAGCCTCTGCCGGCGCATTGGCTATTTTTAACCATATTCAGACTGGACGTTTGGATGAAGTCCTGACTAAGGTTAAGAATGCCGATGGTGCGGCCCAGCAAATGGCAGAACGGATGCAAAATACAACAATCGGCGCATATAAAGAATTTTTGTCTGCTGCTGAAAGCATTGCCATTTCGTTTGGCTCAGTTCTTTTACCGCGGTTAGCTGAAATTATGCGATACGGTGCAGGCTGGGCAAATAAGCTTAGTACCCTGACCGAACAACATCCCCAATTAAGCAAAGCTATTGGTTATACCGTTATTGGCTTAATCAGTCTTAAAATTTCTGCAATTGCGGTTGGATATGCCTTTACATTTGTTCAAGGGGCTTGGCTTTCTGCTGCAAGTGTCGCCCTTAAACTCAAGACATTTTTGGGATTTTTATGGACTCAAATGCTGAAAAACAAGGCCATTGCTTCGGCAAGCGGGTTCAAACAGTTTGGGATGACACTCTGGACACTAGTTAAGGGTGCTATTCCGGCGGCAGTTACAGGAGTTAAACTTCTAGGGCGGGCTTTACTTTTAAATCCGATTGGTTTGGCAATTACAACAATAGCTGTCGGAGCTTTTCTCATTATTAAATATTGGGAGCCGATTAAGGCATTTTTTGTAAATCTCTGGGATGGAATTTCCGCAGGGGCACAGAAAGTCTGGGAAAAAATAAAAAAAGTTACCGAACCGATTGCCAAACTGAAACAGGCCGTCGGAAACGTATGGAATAAACTGTTTGGCAGTGATGATGATCCAAAGGCCGCCCCTGCGATAGCACATCAGCCTGAAGTCGGTCTGGCTGTAGCCGCAGATATCGGTAAAAATGTTGATCCTCTGAACAGCAAGGTCAAAACTGCAATTGCCAATGACAATTCAGCCCGGACGACTGTTCACAACAATATCACGGTCAATGCGGCTAAAGGCATGGACGAAGCGGCATTGGCCAGAGAAGTCAGCCGTGTGATAGATGAACGCGAACGTCAGATAGCAAGCAGAAAAAGGGCATTAAACTATGGTTAATGTAGATTTAAGCGTCGTCGGGGCAATTCTAAATGAAACCGGGCGTCTGAAAACCTCTATACCGATTGACAATATGATGTTGCTCGGGGCTTACCGGTTTTGCCTAAAAAATGCTTCATATCAGGCTCTGAAACGGCAAAATGAGTACAAATGGGCGGAATTGGAGCGTATTAGCACTAATCCATCCCTACAATTTACCGGGTTCGGCAGCGAGACAATCAGTCTGGACGGGATCATTTATCCGCAACTTTTCGGCGGGCTCAGGCAGCTCAATCTGATGCGGACATCGGCAATGCAGGGTAAACCGTTGATGCTGATTTCCGGCTACGGCTTTGCGTTTGGGCAATGGTGTATTACTTCGGTGCAGGAAAATCAGACGATTTTCTTCAAAGACGGTACACCACGGCGGATTGACTTCACCATAAATCTGAAGAAATACGGCGATGACAAGAAGCGCGGCATTATGGGAATTGTGCAAAAGGTCGGGAAATACTTATGATTATTTACAATACCAAAGACGGCGATGTTTTAGACGATATCTGCTACCGCTTTTACAGACATTTGGACGGCACGGTTGAAAAAGTGCTGGAAGCCAACGATTTTCTAGGTTTTCAGCCGCCCGTGCTGCCAGCCGGACTGAAAATCCAGCTACCGGAAATTAACGACAAAAAATCAACCCAAACTGTCAGGTTATGGTAATGCAGCCGGTTTTTAAAATTCTTGCTAACAATAATAATGTCACGGAACAGATTAAAGAACGGTTAATCCATCTTTCAATCACAGATGAAATCGGCTTCGTTTCAGATACAGCAACTATTACCATAGACAATCATGATGATCAAGTGGAAGTTCCGGCACGAGGGGCTGAATTAGAGATATACCTCGGCTATGATGTAGATGCGCTGGTTAAAATGGGCAAATTTATGGTCGATGAAGTTGAGCTTTCGGGGCCTCCCAACCAAATCAGCATTACGGCCCGATCATCCGATACCTTTGAAAAAAGCAATCTTGGAAGTATTGTCAGCCCCAAAAGCCGATCGTGGCATGACATAACATTCCCCGATATGGTGGCTGCCATAGCCAAAGAAAACAAACTGTCCCCTCTGGTCTCGCCAAGACTTGAGGGAATTATTGTTGACCATATTGACCAGACAGAGGAAAGCGACCTTGCATTTCTCAATCGTGTTGCACAAACGGTTGATTCTTATGTGAAACCCGCTGACGGCAAGCTGATTGTAGCCCCGATCGGCACGGCTATCTCTCCTAAAAAAGAAGAAAAGCCGATGCCGACAACGGAATTAGACGTTACAGACATCAACAGCTGGCGGATAAGAATCGCCGAGCGCAACAAAATCAACAGCGTCGAAGTTAAGTATCATGACAAGAAGAAAGGGATCCTTGACACAGTTCGCACCGGAAAAGGCAAGCCCTGCTTTTGTGTTCCGCATACTTATGCTTCGGCGACAACTGCGATGCGAATTGCCAAATCTAAACTGGCAGCTCTTATTCGCGGCATTTATGAGCTTGAACTGACGGTTGCCGGAAATACGGCAATTTGTGCGGAAAGCATCATAAAAATCTCCAACCTGACCCAAGCTGCCAACGGCGAATGGATCATCAAATCGGCTACCCACGAGCTCTCCGGTTCGGGATACGTCACTCAAATCAACGCAATTATAAAGGATTAAACATGGATATTACCAATCTGGACGCCAATGTCTGGCAGTATTTCTTTGCCTTCATGGAACATAATAAAATCTTTACGCTTATCTTGGTTTTTACGGCCGCTGTTTTCTGGCTGCTTATCAAAAAAATCGTGAAAATACCCTGTAATATTTTTACCGGAAAAATTGACAGCACCAAAATGATGCTCTCAGAGTGGGAAAAGGACATTCTTATTTTTTCCGGAAATAAATACCATTTTGCCGATGATTATGCCAAAAACATCCTGTTCAACCGGTTGGCTGAGAAAATTCTGCGCAGCTATTACCTTTGGAAAAAACAGGAATTGGATGACATTAAGCAGAAAAAGCTGTCTGTTGCGACAGCGGCTTCGTCCGAATATCAGACTTCCAAACTGGATGCCACCCGTCAAAAATGGCAGGCAGAATTTACAGCCTGGTGTAAATTTCAGGGAATCGCAAAGGATAAAATCAAACATATTATTCGGGCTTACAACAAGGTTTCTGCCGGCGACATTAAGGCTTTAACCTTTATGCTGACACGGTTCAACGGCAACTACAATTACCTCAACCTCTGTATTTATGCGGTTTTGAACGCTATTGAGTTTGATTTGGAACAAGCTTCTACCTCATTTAACGGGGATCTGGCCGGTATCAAAATTGACGGATATACGATTAAGGGAGGTCATCATGGCACTGAGAAAAATTGATAAAATCATTGTTCATTGTGCAGATACCCCGGATGGCAAAGACTTCATCATTAAAGATATTGACCGTTGGCATAAGGAACGCGGCTGGCAATGCTGTGGATACCATCATGTCATTAGATTGGACGGCACGGTTGAAAACGGCCGCCCTTTGGCTCAGATCGGCGCTCATTGCAAGGGGTATAATGAAACCAGCATTGGCATTTGTCTGATTGGCCGTCGGGAATTCACACCGGCCCAGCTGGTCTCGCTGAGGAACCTTATCGGCTCCTATCGGAAACTCTTCCCCGGTTCAGAAGTATTCGGACATTATGAATTATGCCGAAACAAATCATGCCCTAATTTTAATGTAAAGGAATGGTACTATGGTGGCGTTTTTAAACAAATTTAAAACATGGATTATCACAGGAATTGGTATTTTACTTTATTGGTTAGGACGAAAAGATGGAAAAATCAAACAAATCAATACGAAACAGAAAGAATTACTCAATACGATACATCAAGCGAATTTGGTTCGCAATACTCGTTTTGAGTCTGAGCGAATTAAGCGGTTGCACAAAAAATATCGCCGACCTTGAATTCTGCCAGATTTATGAACTAATATTTGCTGACTATGATCATGATACCTTGGAAACAATTGAACAAATTGATAGAAATAATTTGGTTTATGACGATCTCTGTACTTAACAAAATCCCCCTTACTCTAATGAGCAAGGGGGATTTTTTTGTTTTAAATACTCCTTTATACGGCTTTATTGGTTAAATCAGAATTTGCGGCCAAAGAATACATCTCATTGACATTCTGCGTCGGATCAGATAACGCATCCGTCGAAGCCGAATTGCTGAGACTAAAGCTGTTCATAGCCTGGATAAGCTGATCGGCATTGGAAATATCCAATGTGCTGCCATCATGGAATTCTATTGTTTCAACTTTATTGGTATTTGAACTAAATTGATTATTAATCTGAATTCCCTTAATTTCATCACCATTGATGGAGATTTTCAGATTGTTGCCAATTTTCTCAAATGACAGATCACTCTGGCTAATACCTTCTCCAAAAACAATCTTATCATTGCCTCCAGATTCCGAAATGGTATCAAAGCCATCACCTAAATTATAAATATAGGTATCATCACCATCTCCTCCATTCAGGTTATCATTACCGATACCGCCGACTAAGGTATCATTTCCATCACCGGCATTGATGGTATCGTGACCTCCATTGCCGTAGATAATGTCGTTATAAGATGTCCCATTTACAGTTTCATCAGCGTTAGTCTGCTGTAGTGTTATCCCCTGAGTTGATAGATTGAATGTCGTATTATCCGCAAACTGGAGCATTTCAACCTGATAATTTGTACCGCGATAAAAATCATTTATCAAAATGCTCTGATGAGGATCATTATCAATCAGAATTCTGAGATTTTTTCCTTCCTGAGTAAAGGTTAAATCATTCAGAGTAATTCCGGCTCCGAACTTGATTTTGTCGTTGCCACGGGTCTCATTGATCGTGTCAACACCATCACCTAAATTATAGATGTAGGTGTCACGCCCATAGCCTCCATTTAATATGTCGTTTCCTTTACCACCAGTGATAATATCATCGTCATCCCCGGCATTGATGGTGTCATTGCCGGAACCGCCGATAAGGATATCATCATAATCAGTTCCGTTTATGGTCATATTATCGGTTCTATCTGACTGATCTAATGTCAATCCAGTTTCGGAGAGATAAAAAACAGAATTGTCAGCAAAATGAATTTCTCCTATTTTATATGAATTATTATAGAAGAAGTTATTGATGACAATTCCCTGATTTTTATCACCATTCAGATAGATTAGTAGATTGTTGTCACGCTGGGCAAAACTCAAGCTATTTTGAGTAATCCCCTCTCCAAAGACAATCTTATTGCTGCCGGCATTATCTGAAATCGTGTCCAAACCGTCACCGAGGTTGTAAATATAGGTATCATTATCCCCGCCACCATTCAAGGTGTCGTTTCCGGTACCGCCGATAAGGATGTCGTTACCATAACCTCCGTTGATAGTGTCATTTCCGCCATTGCCATAAATGGTTTCGTTGCTATTGGTTCCGTTGATGGTTTCATCATGATTTCCCTGTACTAGAGTAATATCTATCTGCGGCAAAAGCTTAACTGTACCATCTGCAAAGTGAAGCTCTTCCAGCGGATGACCATTGTAGTAGTTGGTAATCTCAATCCCCTGAGAAGAATCGCCTTTCACGGTTATGATCAGAGTGTTTCCATTCTGAGTAAATGTTAAATCTTCTGGCGTAATTCCTGTTCCAAAGACGATTTTGTCGTTTCCATTAGAATCATATATGGTGTCATAACCGTCTCCAAGGTTCCAGATATAAGTATCATCACCACTACCTGCATTTAAGCTGTCATTACCTTTACTGCCGTTGATAATATTGTTACCATTTCCGGCGTTAATCGTATCATTACCTTCTCCGGCATTGATGATATCGCTCCCTTCTCCTGCATTGATGGTTACAGAATATGTATTTTGGGCATTGATAATATCATCAAATGACGTTCCTGTAATTGTATCTCCCCTAGAGAAGTGCTGATCAAATGTCAGGCCCGTAACCGCCAGATTAAGCGTACTGCCATCGGCGAATTGGACGTTATTCAGCTTATAATTAGCGTCATAGAAGAAGTTAACCAATATGATTCCCTGTGTTTCATTATTATTAACGATAATTCTAAGATTATTACCTTCACAGCGAAATGTTAAACTGTCTTCGGTTATGCCTTCGCCAAACTGGACTTTATCTATATTGGAAGCAGTGATGGTATCAAGATCATCCCCCAGATTCCAGATATAAGTATTGGCATCACCGTTTCCGTTGATGGTATCATTACCTTTACCACCGGCAATAATGTCCATTCCATTGCCACCAGAGATAGTATCATCTCCTTTGCCGCCATAGATGACATCATTTCCGTTGCCGCCAGAAATGTCGTTATTACCGTCTCCGGCATAGATTGTATCAGCAAAATCTGTCCCTGAAATGCTTTCCGGTTTGTCGTTATGGTAAATAACCAAACCGGAATTCTGAATAGGAAAGACTGAACCATCTGCAAATATGATATCTTCGGGCTTATAATCATTGTTGTAAAAATAATTACGACAGATGACACCTTGACTCATATCACCTTTAACGATTATTTTCAGATTATTTCCTTCTTCATAGAAGGTTAGATCATCAAAAGTGATACCTTCTCCGAATTTGAGATGGTCAACATTTGAAAAAGTAACGGTATCCAGGTCATCCCCAAAATTCCAGATTATGGTATCTTCTCCAACGCCACCGTTTATGGTATCATCGCCTTCACCGCCATTGATAATATCAGCTCCGTCGCCGCCATTGATGACATCTCCGCCAAAGCCACCGTAGATAGTATCATTGTACGACGTGCCATCAATTGTATCGCCTTTGTAGGTTCCGTGCAGAATGAGACCGCCCTTAGACAGATTCATTATTGAACCGTCAGCAAACTCAAGCTGTTCAATTTTGTGATCATCATTATAAAAATGCCGTAGAACTCGGATACTACCATTGTCATTATTGCTAAATGAAATGAACAAATCATTGCCATCTCTTTGTAAAATCAAATCTGACGGCGAAATGCCTTCTCCAAAGATGATCTTATCTCGACCATAAGGATCGGAAATGGTATCATAACCATCACCAAGATTGTAATAATAAGTGTCCTTATCATAACCGCCGTTTAAGGTGTCATTACCTTTACCGCCGGTAATATCATTATAACCGTCTCCGGCATTAATTGTGTCGTTGCCGTTACCTCCGGTTAAGATATCATCGTCGTCCGTGCCGTCAATCACCTGATCAGGCAGAGGAACCAAGTTACCAATAAGATCCGCAACAGAAGCTTGTGAACCGTCAGCAAACTCGATCGTCTCAATTTGACACCGAGTATCGCTGCAGTAACTTTCAATGATTAAACCTTGCGATGGATCATTATTGACAATAATCCTCAGGTTATTGCCGACCTGAGCAAAAGACAGATTTGCCTGTGTAATATTGGCACCAAATTTAATTTTATTGGTTCCCTGATAGTCGGATATGGTATCAATACCGTCATTAAGGTTCCAAACATAGGTGTCATCACCATAACTGCCTTCCAGACGGTCATGTCCGGTTCCTCCCGAAAGAATGTCATTGCCGGTTCCGCCATACAATGTGTCATTGCCTCCATTACCATAAATGACATCATCATAATCCGTTCCGGTAATGGCCTCTGCACAATCGTACTGATCAAAAGTCAAGCCCATTTCAGATAGGTTTTTCGTTGTTCCATCGGAAAATTCCAACTGTTCGATCCTGTAATTACCATTGGATATGAAGTTGTTAATCTGAATTGCTTCGGTTTTGTCATCGCTGAGGAAAATGAGCAGCGAGTCGTTATCGCCGTTGGCAAATTTAAGATCAGCAAAAGAAATACCTTCTCCAAACTTTATTTTATCATTTCCTGAAGAATCGGTAATGATATCATATCCATCACCAAGATTATAAACATAGGTGTCATCTCCGGCACCGCCATCGAGCGTGTCAGTATCGGCACCACCGACCAAGATATCATTACCGTTGCCGGCATTAATCGTATCTCGGCCACCTCCTCCATAGATGGTATCGTTACCGTTACCCGCACTAATGGTATCATCACCGCCATTGGCATAGATAACGTCATCATAACTTGTTCCGGTAATTGTTTCGGCGCTGTTGCGCTGGTTGAGCTTCCATCCTGTTTGAGAAAGTTCAAAAGTCGACCCATCGTCGAATTCAAGGGTTTCAATATTATAGTTGTTGTTATTAACTATATTTTGGATTAAAATACTTTGTTTTTCATCATTACCAATTATAATACGCAGATGGTTGTCTTCGACCCTGAAACTCAGATCGTTGAAAGAAATTCCTTCGCCAAATTTGATTTTATCTGTTCCAGAGCTATCTAAAATGGTATCAAAACCATCTCCCATATTGTAAATATAGGTATCATTTCCAGAGCCTCCTGCAAGATAATCGTTGCCAGAACCGCCTACTAAAATATCATTGCCGTTTTGACCGTTGAGCGTGTCATTTCCGGATCCACCATAGATGGTGTCATTACCGTCACTGGCACTTATGGTATCATCGCCGCCATTGGCATAGATAACGTCATCATAACTTGTTCCGGTAATTGTTTCAGGACCATTATGCTGATTGAAGGTCAACCCGATTTGAGTAATGTTAACCGTTAAGCCGTTAGCAAATTCGAAGATTTCAACTGCACAATTGCTGTCATAGAATTGATTATAAAGCTGAACTCCCTGTGTTTTATCTCCATTGATATAAATATTCAGATGATCATTCTGACATTCAAAGGTCAAATCATCAAATGAAATTCCCTCACCAAAGACAATCTTATCCAATCCGGAAGATTCGGATATGGTATCAAAACCATCTCCCAAATTGTAAATATAAGTATCATCCCCAGCACCGCCATTGAGTGAATCATTGCCAACGCCGCCTATTAACGTGTCGTTACCATTCTGGCCATTGAGCGTATCATTTCCATCATTGCCATACAGAACGTCATCTCCATTGCCTCCAGACAGCGTATCATTGCCACCTTTACCTATTAAAATGTCATTATATGTGGTTCCGGTGACATCGTCGCTGCTATCACGCTGTTGCAATGTAAAGCCCATCTCTGTCAGATTTTTGATTGTACCGTCAGCAAACTCAAGGTGTTCTATACTGCGATTGCCATCATAATAAAACTGGTCCTGAATAATTATTCCCTGTGTATCATCTCCAAACAGATTAATAATCAGGCTTTCTCCTTCTTGACGGAATGTCAAATCGCTAAACGCAATACCTTCGCCAAACTTAATTTTATCATGTCGGCTCTCTGTAGAACTGTAATGATAATCATAAATGGTATCTAAACCATCACCTACATTATATATATAAGTATCGTCTCCATATTCTCCTTCCAGGCGGTCATTACCTTTACCACCTATTAAGGTATCATTACCATAGCTTCCATGGAGTGTATCGTCGCCACCATTACCATAGATGATATCGTCAAATCCGGTACCCGTTGTATTATCATTGCTATCACGCTGTTGCAATGTAAAGCCCATCTCTGTCAGATTTTTGATAGTACCATCGGCAAACTCAAGGTGTTCTATACTGCAATTGCCATCATAATAAAACTGGTCCTGAATAATTATTCCCTGTGTATCATCTCCAAACAGATTAATAATCAGGCTTTCTCCTTCTCGACGGAATGTCAAATCGCTAAACGCAATACCTTCGCCAAACTTAATTTTATCATGTCGGCTCTCTGTAGAACTGTAATGATAATCATAAATGGTATCTAAACCATCACCTACATTATATATATAAGTATCGTCTCCATATTCTCCTTCCAGGCGGTCATTACCTTTACCACCTATTAAGGTATCATTACCATAGCTTCCATGGAGTGTATCGTCGCCACCATTACCATAGATGATATCGTCAAATCCGGTACCCGTTGTATTATCATTGCTATCACGCTGTTGCAATGTAAAGCCCATCTCTGTCAGATTTTTGATAGTACCATCGGCAAACTCAAGGTGTTCTATACTGCGATTGCCATCATAATAAAACTGGTCCTGAATAATTATTCCCTGTGTATCATCTCCAAACAGATTAATAATCAGGCTTTCTCCTTCTCGACGGAATGTTAAATCGCTGAACGTAATACCTTCGCCAAACTTAATTTTATCATGTCGGCTCTCTGTAGAACTGTAATGATAATCATAAATGGTATCTAAACCATCACCTACATTATATATATAAGTATCGTCTCCATATTCTCCTTCCAGGCGGTCATTACCTTTACCACCTATTAAGGTATCATTACCATAGCTTCCATGGAGTGTATCAAATCCGGCCTCTCCATATATAATATCATCTCCTATACCAGCATTCACAGTATCATTACCACCATTAGCATAAATAATATCATCAAATTCTGTCCCTTTGATTGTTTCCCCTTTATTTAGCTGTTTTAAGGTTAAGCCAATTTCGGAAAGGTCAACCGACGTTCCATCAAAGAAATTAATCTTTTCAATTTTGCTGTCTTGATTATAGAAGAAATTTTTAATGATAATTCCCTGATCTTCTTGTTCATGTACCAAAATTATCAGGTCGTCTCCAGAATTTCGGAATGTTAAGTAATCCCAGACAATTCCTTCGCCAAATTGAATGGTATCCTGATTAGCATTGTCAGAAATAGTATCTAAGCCATCTCCTAGACGCCATAAGTAGGTATCGTTTCCGATTCCACCATTCAAATTATCGTTGCCTTTACCTCCATAAATAAAGTCATTTCCTTCATTGCCATAAATGACATCATCGCCGCCGTTACCGCTCAAAATATCATTTGCATTTGTACCATCAATTCTATTATTCTGATCATTACCTTCCATCGTTACTCCGCCATTAACATCGGGTAGACTGTTCCAATGATTAAGAACATACTCGTAATCCCAAGATGTTCCGTCTGCAAACTGAATGGCGCTGATGGTTGTACTAGAAGCCCCTTGTTTATCAAAATAGCTGTAAACACGAACAGAATCTGTTGTTCCATCATCATAAGAAACAGAAATGATTAAATCGAATCCCTGGCGTTGTAAACTCGTCTTTTCAGGAAGAATATCCTCTCCAAATTTAATAATATCCGCATTAGGAATAGATCCCTCCTGAGTATTATCAATGGAATCGCTTCCAAAACCTTTTTCAAACAGGTAGATATCATCTCCTTCACCTCCGGATAAGACATCATTTCCAGTTCCGCCGATCAAGGTATCATTACCATCTCCACCAAAAAGATAATCGTTTCCGGCTTCACCATGAAGAATATCATCACCATCTTCACCATAGAGGTGATCGTGGCCTTCTCCACCTAAAATGGTATCATTTCCCCGATCTGCTCTAATGATATCATTACCGGCCAATCCATTCATTAAATCGTTGCCTTCAGTACCGAACAAATTATCGTTAGCAGCACTTCCAATTGAATTATGTCCAAAATTCAGCAATTCTGTTTCAAAGAATGTCCCATCAGCTGTACCTTTGGCCTGAAAAGCTGTAATAACATCATCCGCATTATCATAAAAACGCAAGATATTGGATAGTTGCAGCATTTCAATTTTTCCGTTTGTCGCATCAGCCTCAAAAGTATTTTGAAGCAATGCGACTGCCTGATCAACATTGACATCCCAATGTTTGGTTTCAGCATTATAGGTTAAAATAATTTTTTGCAAATAAGGATTGTTTGCCAGATCAGCAGATAAAACTGTCCCGACATAGTTTTTCAAGAGATCAAAAGCTTGTAAAATCATAGGAGCCGCGTGTCCGTGAGGATTGGCCTCGCGTTCGCCCCAACACCAAGTGCCGAGATAATCTTCTCCCATAAATTCTTCCAAAGCCTCAAGTTTTCTGGCATCTCCTAAAACATTACCATATACTTGCGATGGATTGCGGCCTTCTGGATCCATATCCTGAACACCAGTCCAATAAAAGATAATATTATTTAAAAGAGTATCTTTTGAGTTTTCATCAGTTGTTGCCATATATTGTTCGACCAAAGATTTAAGTGCTCCGGTTTCATCCAGAGCCATAGCAGCATGCAGAGAATACACATTTCCCCAACCTTTAATATCCGGAAGATTTTTAATGCTGTCAGAAATGGTAATATTACTTTCATCCAAGATAGTATTGGTACCATCGACATCAAACCATACGTCAGATACTTTCCCTGTCGTTCCGTCTGTACGGTTAAATGTTCCCTGTTGAATTTCAAGGTTGCCGTTTTCGTCAGCTTCTTTTTGATAATCATATTTGAGATTAATACTTTCAATTCCGGCTTGTTCCAAGGTTAATAATTCTCCGGAATCTACAATTCCATTAGTATTGGCATCGCGCCATACCTTGACTTGGCTCCAAGCTTCATCTTCTGCATCAAATTTGCCATTACCGTTAGAATCAAGATCTTTAAGAGCTTCAAAACCATTAACGGCATTTTTACCATTTTGAAGCACGGTATGGTTACCGAACATTTCGGTGCCATTATCAATCTGGCCATTGCCATTAAGATCCCGAACAAGGAAGCCTTCATTCTTTCCAATCCAACCACTGTTTTCAATTTTCTGATTGTTATCAAAATCGAAATGAATATTGCCATCGGTACTAACTGTTTCAATTTTACCATCTCCGTCTAAATCAACAACAAGAGGGGAGCGGGAATTCTCGGCTTCTTCCCATAATTTTCCAATATCTCCTTTGGTATTGTCAGGAATCGATGGTGGATTATCCGTTAGAGGCTTTTCTGTACCATTTATAGGTTCTGCAGGCTTTTCTGGAATAACGGGCGGAAGCGGCGGATTATCTCCTTCTCCCGGTTTAGTGATCGGAATATCAGGCAATTCTTCAAGTCCCTCGGGAAGTTCATCATAAGGAGGCCAATCTACACCACTGTCTACATATTCCGATCCATTCCATTGCAGAACTGAACCATCCGGTTGATATAAAATCGGCATATTCTCTGTAGGAATCTCAGGCTCTTCTTCCTCGGGAAGCTTTACATCTTTAATTATTATTTTATTATTTCGATTACCATAAATAACAACATCGTTTCCAACCTGTTCCATACTTTCAAGGTCAAAACCACCTGCACAAGAAATGATATCTCGAGCAGATACATTATAAATTGTGTCAACACCACTTGCGTCATTATTAATCATAACAACATCTGTATTGTTATCTGTACCGCAATCTATCTTATTTATACCTTTTTCAGGATAAAAATAGTCTCTGCCTGTTCCGCCATATAACTCATCTTGATTTTGCCCACCATAAAGATGGTCACTGCCGCCGTCTCCATAAAGTTTGTTTTCTCCGTCTCCGCCCCAAATATGATCATCATCGGCACCGCCGTGAACAATATCTTTTCCGATGCCTCCAATATATCTGTCATTTCCGCCACCAAGATGAATTGTGTTGGTATCATTAACTCCATCCGAACTATATCCGGATGTAACAGAACCGCCATCTACAATATCTACCTCATTTCCGCCAGTATATTCATCAGAACCGGCTCCGAGATAGACAGTATTATAACCGCTTCCAGATACAATATCTTTACCAATACCGCCGATATAACGATTTTGACCACCTCCGAGACTTACATTATTTACATCTGTTGAAGAATCCGTCATTCCCGTTGTTTTATTTATAATATGATTATTACTGCCACTACCACCATCAACATAGTCATCACCATCACCGCCATAAAAAGCATCGCTTCCGGCTCCAAGGTAGACCTCATTATAGTCCCCTGATTTACTTTTTGTTAGATTTACAGTATCATTACCTGAAAACGTATTTATTTCTTTATTACCGGTTCCACCTGTAATGGTATCGTTACCATCACTTCCGGCAATTAAGTCGTCGCCATTTTTAGAATCTACAGAACCACCATTTGCATTGGTAATAAAGATAAGATCATTGAGATCTGAGCCTTCTATTTGTTTGTATGTAACACTATTGCTTACATTTATATCCATATCGGTGTACAGATTCCAATTTGTAAACAGCGTACCGATGAAAACTGTTTTGTTGTATCCAACACCATTAAGGAATGTGGTAATGGCCTCCTTAAAGTTATTTTGGACAATTTCATATTTTCGAGAAGAATAAACGCTTATTCCTCCCATATAACTAATCATTTGTTCACTAAATTTATTCATAAATGCAATAGTTGCATTTGCTTCTGCAAAATTATTGACATGGATGATGGAGTTATTTTCTCCTTTTCCTTCCTCAATTTTATCGTGAACATCTCCAAGAAAAGCATCTGCCTCCATAAATCGACGGTTTTGTACACCTTTTCTGTCTCCGCCGCCATTTGATGCATACAAAATTTCATACCACGCTCTCAACTTTCCCAGCATTTTGTTTTCATCAGAGCTTCCGTTTACATAGGAAGAAAGAGCATATTTCAGATTATTTCCGATTAACGAACCGGCATTATAATTCAGAGAATATAAAGCTAAGCGCTCATTTTTATCTAATTTATTCCATATTTCTGATCCTACATTAGAAATTACACCGGTAATGCCATATTTACTATTAAGATAGGCATCATAAACAACCTCATCAAAGGCCTGTTTATTGATTTCTGGATCTGTTGCCATTCTAATCGGATCATCCGTTGGAATTCCTGAATTTTTATCAAACGGACGATGAGCTGAATTGCTTGAGGAACTCAGCCATATAATTTCATCAATTAAACTCTTCTTACCTGCTGTTTCATCTATTACCCATGATGTGCCATTAAAAGTATAATGATCGACCAAAGTATTTATTGTAAATTCAGGTTCGACCTTGCTTCCCAAGCTATTTATATAAGCTTGAAGAAACGCTCGTATCTTTCCACTAAAATTGATACCCAATCCATGAGTTGGATAATTTCCTGATGAAGTATCATTATATATGCCCGAACCAAGATTATCTTCACCCTGAGTAATGAAGTTCCTTACTTCTTCTTGAGATGGATTGATTAAAGTAGCCATGGGCATTCTCCTTGTAAAAAATTGTATAAAAAACTCTTAGATATTTTTTTATTAAAAATATCTATCTGTGATAAAATTATGGGAAATAACCTATAAAATCGGTTATTTTATTTAAAAATCAGATGAAAAAAACTTGGCTATTATTTTACACCTCCCGGAAGTACAATAAATACAGGTTTCAAAAACAATTTAATCATGCTTTTCTCCTTTATTTTGAGGTGAAAGTAAGTTTTCAAATTTTGCATAATAATCTTTATTAATTTTATATGGACAATGTCGTAGATAATAAAGAGTATTATGCCCCTTATTATCCTTATGATTGACGTCAATTCCTTTTGAGATTAGGTAATTTATCGTGTATAATGTTTTCTCGTAATCGTAGGGAAATTCCTCGACATTGAATCTTTTTTCTTTGAATATCGTAATTAAAGCATTATCGCCCTGAGAATTTACTTGATTGATATCGGCACCATAAGCTAACAATTTTTTTAATCTGTCAAAGCTTTCTTGTTTATAATCTTTCCAAATACAAGACAATACTGCTTTAGACAGATAATTACGTGTGTTTAGATCTGTATTCGGATTTAATGCCATTATTTCATCAAAAAAGTAAAATCCACCTTGAGAGTCCAGTATTTGTTTACACTGACAATCGTCTCTTACTGGCATTTTAAAATTAGCTCCGTTTTTTACGATATAATCGAAAACTTCTTTTTTGTTCCACCCCAAAGCATCATAGAATACAGGACCGAACCAGCATTCTCCATAAAAAGCGGCATATCCATTTAAATCAGCGCCTTCTTTCAAGAGCTTATCTGTATAATCAAAAACACAACCGCTTTCTATTCCTTTTCCTGTCGGTAGATTACAAATTCTTGAAAATTCAAACTCTAACAATTTGTTTTTCCAAACTTGTATGGCTTCGTTATATAGAGATGTTAAACATTTCTTTTTATCTGTTTCTTTAGGAAGGCACTCAAAGTTATTTCGACGTTGAAGCCATCCGTTTTGACTGTTTTGAAGTTCAATATTGGAGTGTTTGCTATATGTAGCCCTCCATAAACGTGCTTTTTTATACCATTTGTTTAATTCGTTATCTAATTTCGCCAATTCATCATCGGAGCAGATGAGTTTTTCAACTTCTGTTGTTGCCTTACTACAGTCAAAACTCGGCGAATCCTTTGCTAAAACAGCATTTGTGGATATTGATACAGCAAATAATGAGAATATGAGTTGTCTAAAAATATTCATAAGCGAATCCTTTTGCCTGCATAACAAAAAACTTCCACAAGCAATCGCTTGGGAAGTTTTTTTGAAAATTGATGGTTATTATTTAGGAAATCGAATAAATGATTAATTTTAGGCATTTCAATTAGGGAAGTCGGCGGTGTGTTTATATGTAAACTATGTTCTGCCACAGGAATCCGGCTTAAACTAAAAGTCTTGACAATAGCTGAGTAAGGATTATACTTCATATTAGTTTTCCTAAATATAACAAGATATTAGCTATAGTTTCGCAGATAAAATTTAAATTGCAAGCAGAATCTGCAATTATCAAAATATATTTATTGGCAAAATCTACCCAAAATTGCAACAACTCTCCATTTTCTGCGATATACATAAGAATAAGAAAATTTAAAATTATTAACCTTCTGTAAATATTTTTTGACATTTGGTAAAAACATCCATAAGCTGTTTAGCATATTGAATATTTTGCAGAGGATTGTTTTATGGAAAAAGCGACTTCAGAAAACCAAACAATAGATACGGGCTTGGCCTGTTTTGCAATTATGGCAAATTTCTTTGAAAAGCCGATTTCCATTGATCAAATCAAACATAAATATGACCGGCAGAATTCTCATTTTGAAGAATATGAGCTTTTGCAGCTGGCAAAAGAGTTTTCGTTCAAAGCCAAGTTTGTGGAAAGCAAATGGGAGCGTTTAGATAAGGTCAATCTGCCGGCTATCGCCCAAACCAAAGACGGCGCTTATTTTATTCTCGGCAAATGCGACGGTGAAAAGGTTTTGATTCAAAATCCGGCGGAGGGAAACCGTCCTCAGGTATTAAGCAAAGAAGAATTTTCAGATTTATGGAACGGCAGGCTTTTGATGATGACCTGCCGCGAGTTTATCAACGGCAAAAACCGCAAGTTTGACATTTCGTGGTTTATTCCGGCGGTGGTTAAATATCGCAAATTATTCGGCGAGGTTATTCTGGCGTCATTTTTCTTACAGTTGTTTGCGCTGGTGTCCCCTCTTTTATTTCAGGTGGTGATTGATAAAGTTCTCGTCAACCGAGGATTGTCCAGCCTTGATGTTTTGATGGTGGCGTTAATCTGTATCGGCATATTTGAAACCATGCTCGGGGCCTTGCGGACTTATACTTTCTCGCACACCACGACCCGCGTGGATGTGGAGCTTGGCGCAAGTTTGTTCAAACATCTTATCCGCCTGCCGCTGTCATATTTCGGTTGCCGCCGTGTAGGCGATACGGTAGCACGCGTGCATGAGCTGGAAAATATCCGCAATTTTCTGACCGGTTCGACCTTGACGCTGATTATCGACTTCTTTTTTACGATTATCTTTTTTACGGTGATGTTCTTTTATTCTAAGGTGCTGACGCTGCTGGTTTTATGCTCCATTCCGTTTTATGTGGTACTTTCCTTATTTTTCACGCCGATTTTGCGAGCTCGGATTGACGAACGGTTTCGCCGCGGTGCCGAGAACCAATGCTTTTTGGTGGAAGCGGTTTCGGGCGTGGAAACAGTCAAATCTCTGGCGGTTGAGCCACAGATGCAGCGCCGTTGGGAGCAACAACTCGCCGCTTATGTCGGGTCATCTTTCAGAGCTTCACATATCAACAATATAGCCGGGCAGTTGGTACAGCTGGTGCAGAAAATCACTATGGCACTGACTTTGTGGATTGGGGCTTCTCTGGTGATGAAAGGCGAACTTTCGGTCGGGCAGTTGATTGCCTTTAATATGCTGGCGGGGCGCGTCACTCAGCCGATTTTGCGTTTGGCGCAGTTGTGGCAGAATTTCCAACAAGCTCGGATTTCTATGGACAAGCTTTCGGACATCTTAAACAATCCGCCGGAGAATACCTCAACGCTTTCCAAAGGTTCTATGCCGGCAATTAAAGGAGATGTGGAATTTAAGGACATTACTTTCCGCTATGTTCCGAACGGGCCGGAGATTATCAAAAAAATGAGCTTCAAGGTCAAAGCCGGTCAGAAAATCGGTTTTGTCGGGCCGAGCGGTTCCGGAAAATCGACCGTTACTAAGCTGATTCAACGGCTGTATATTCCGGAAAGCGGCAAAGCCCTGATTGACGGAATTGATATTTCCACCGTGGACACCGCTTGGCTCAGACGGCAAATCGGCGTTGTTCTGCAAGAGAATTACTTATTTAATAAAAGCGTGCGGGAGAATATTGCTCTGACTAATCCGGCGATTTCAATGGATAAGATTATCGCTGCCGCAAAATTAGCCGGTGCGCATGATTTTATTACCGAACTGCCGGACGGTTATGACACGATTATTGAGGAACGCGGCTCGTCCCTTTCCGGCGGTCAACGGCAACGCATTGCCATTGCTCGGGCTTTGGTCAACAATCCGCGGATTTTGATTTTTGATGAGGCAACCTCGGCGCTTGATTATGAATCCGAGCGTATTATTCAGCAGAATATGGCTTCTATCTGTAAGGGACGTACGGTGTTTATGATTGCGCACCGGCTCTCAACCGTACGGGAATGCGACCAGATTATCACTATCGAAAAAGGCGAGATTACCGAGACCGGACGCCATGAAGAATTGCTGAATCTCGGCGGTCGTTACGCTTATTTGTGGAACAGCCAGACCGCGCCGATTGTTCCCTCTGATGATGAGGAGGCTGCAGCATGATGGAGCAGTTCAAAAGATATTGGGAAATCGCCAAGCTTGCACTATTACAAGAAAAAGCTGCCAAAGACAGCAAGCTCAAAGGCATGAACGAGCATGAGAAAGAATTTCTTCCGGCAGTGTTGGAAGTGACCGAAATGCCTCCTTCACATGCTGCGCGGCTGCTGACTTATGTGATTATGCTGATGTTTACGGTGCTGATTTTGTGGTCGATTTTGGGTAAGATTGACATTATCGCCACGGCAACCGGAAAGCTGATGCCGGCCTCTAATATCAAGACCATTCAAACCTTAGTTGACAGCGAGATTGAAGAAATCTATGTGCAAGAAGGCCAATATGTTAAAGAAGGTCAGGATCTGATTAAGTTTAACCAGACTGAGGTACAGGCCAATATCCGCCGCATTAAAAACGAAATGAAAGCTTTGGAAATAGCCATTGCCCGCTTGCAAGCATTACTGACCGAAAATCCGGAAGACAATTTTGTTTATGACGAGGCGATTGATGAATATCTGATTAAGATGCATTCCGGCTTACTGAAAAGTCAGATGACCGAGAAAGCCGCCAAGGTTGAAGTCTTAAACGGGCAGATTGCCAAGGCCGAAAAAGAAAAAGACACCATCGGGGCGGATTTGCACCGAATTGAAAAACTGCTGCCGAGTGTTAAGGAGCGCATTGAGAAGAAGAAAATTCTGGCGGATAAAAAATTAATCGCACGGCTGTCGTTTCTGGAGCAGGAAGAAGAACTGACCAATCTGCAGGAACAGCGCAACGTGCAAGCCAAGAAAATGGCAGAAACCGAGGCTAATATTGAGTTTTTGAAAAAAGAGCTGCGGCAGTATCTGGCTGAGTTTGACAAGAACCTTATGCAAGAACTAACGGACAACCGCGAAAAACTCGCTTCCTATCAGCAGGAACTGATTAAATATGAAGAAGCCTTAAAGCGTACAGTCGTTAAAGCACCGTTGTCCGGTTATGTGCAACAGTTGGTTTATCACACCAAAGGTGGTGTAGTTGAGACCGCCAAGCCGATTATGAATTTGGTGCCGGAAGATTACAAGCTAGAAGCCGATGTGATGATTTTGAACAAAGATATTGGTTTCGTGCGACCTGAACAAGATGTGGAAATTAAAATCGACAGCTTTCCGTTTACCAAATACGGTACGATTAAAGGGCTGGTGCGCAATATTTCCGGCGATGCGGTTCAGGACGAAAAACTCGGGCTGATTTTTCCGTCTCGTCTGACGCTGCTCGACAATAAGATTTTGGCAGACGGACAAATTGTGCAACTCAAGCCCGGTATGAGCGTGACCGCCGAAATCAAGACCGGTAAACGCCGCGTTATCGAATATCTCCTTTCTCCGGTGATGAAATATCTGAATGAGAGTATGAGAGAGAGGTAGAGATGCTTCGATTTACTTCTACTATTGATGATATTTCTTTCCAGAAAATCAAAAATGGGCAAAAACGGGTTAAATTTTTTCTCTGTGATCAAAAGCGGGATCATTTAGATATTGGCGATCAATTTTATTTGATAAATCGTGCAAATGATTCTATTCTGGCAACAGTTGAACAAATTTTAATATCTTCAAATCTTGAAAATTTAGTGTTGAAATTTCCATTGCAATTTTTAGGTGAAGACAATTATAATGTGTCAGTTGAAAATCTTAAGCAATGGTTTTCCGATGAAAATATAGAAAAATATTCGGTCATGGGAGTATTAATAAGAATTGAAAAGGCATGAAATACATTTTATTACATCAAATCAGGGAAAGATCAAGTCTTTAGAAAATTCCCTGAAATTACAAAATATTGATGTTACCGTCTTGGCTAAAAATCTGGATATCATGGAACCTCAGTTTGACAGCGTGCAAGAGGTTTCAAAATTTAAGGCCGAAACAGCTTTTAAAATTATCAAAGCTCCTGTTTTAGTTGAAGACGGTGGTTTTTCAGTCTTCTCTCTTAACGGTTTTCCCGGGGTTTATACTAAATATGTTCTTAAAACTTTGGGTGCTGACGGAATTTTGCGTTTAATGCAGGGAAACAACGACCGGCGGGCAAAGTTTATCAGCGTTGCAACATACGTTAACGAAGAAGGCAAAGTTTTTCAGTTTGAGCGAGAGGGCGGTGAATTTGAGATTTCAGAAAACAAGGTGGATAAACAATCTCCATTTGCCTGGTCTGAACTTTGGAAGATTATTTATTTGCAGGAATATGGGAAAAACCTATGTGAACTGTCAGAACAAGAAGTTTCCGAATATTATGGAAGTATTGGCGCTAACGGCAGTATTCAGAAATTTGTAAAATGGTATGCAGATGAGTACAGAAGATAGCTTATTATTTTGCGGCAATTCCTCAATTGACTGTATTATAACACCAACCGGAACAAGGAATGTTCTTGGGGGAAGTGCCTGTAACTCTGCAGTAGCAGCTCTGCTTTCAGGAAAGAAAAACATTTCCTTACTTAGCAGCGTTGGATATGATTTTCCCATAGATGCATTAGACAAACTAGGTATAGATGTTTCTCATACAAAAATTTATGACAGATGTTCTAATATTTTCATCATGGATGAAATAAATAATCGGATTTCATTACTTAATCCCGAATATTTACCTATAAAAATCCCAGAATATTCGAATGTAAAGCATCTTCATGTATCCTGTCGCAAAGGTGTCCCTTTTCAGGAGGCTTTTCAAAAGATAAATGCAGAAACTTATTCTTTGGATGTTATGTGGTCAAGCGTCAAGGATTTTTTGCCAGAACTGTCTGATTGTCTTACAAAAGCGGACTTTTTATTTTGCAATGATGATGAATATAATATTCTATGTAAAAATAATATAAACAATCATTTTTCGGATAATTTGAATATTTTTATTACCGATAAAACAGGCGTCACTTACCAAAAAGGTAAATATAAAAGACATTTCCAAACGGTTAAAGTTTCGCCAATTATCAGTACGGTAGGTGCCGGAGATACATTTTTAGGCGGCTTTTTATCTTATTATGACGGAAAAAATATAGATAATGCCGTCTATAATGGCTTAGCTATGGCTTCAACTTCTATACAGAACTTTGGAAATTTGCATATTTTAAATAAAGCTTCTGATATAGACCTGCTTAGGGAACAAATTGAGAGAATGAATACAAATGAAACCAGACTTGCTATTTATCATCGGTCCCTCATGCAGCGGTAAATCATCTATGGCAAATGTAATCCGGCAGCAGGATCCGTCTTATCAGCTGCTGGATGATGTTACGTCGTTATACCAAATCTTTCATGCTGATGAGTTATTACATGAAAAGAGAGAGAATGATTTTCACAAATTTATCAGTGAGAATAATCTTACAGCCTATTATGATACAAAAAATCCGGTTGTTTACAGTATCCCAAATCATACGGGAGGTTATCAAATTTTGAATCCGGCCATTTGGAATATCGTTTTATCAATATTGGGAACGCAGATTAAATCTGCAAAATGTATTATTGAATTTTCCCGTGGCAGTGATCACAATTATAATCAAATGTTTAATGTCTCAGACGATGCTGTTTATAAAAAGTCTTTTGACTGTCTATGCGCGGACATCCCCCAAACTTTGTTAAATAAAGCAATGATTATTGACATAAATGCTCCCTTGGATATTCGAAAACAAAGGAATATTGTTCGTTTTCATAACGGAGGACATTTGGTTTCTGAAAAAACAATGGATACGGTTTACAAACAAGATGTCTTTTTATGTGGCAGCGCACAGAGCGTTAATATAAAAGGGTGTGAAATCCCGGTGTTTTTTATAAAAAATGATATGAATTCAGCAAATATGAATGTTTTTCTTATTCAAGAGTTCAAAAAGTCTTTAATTTATTATCGGAGCGTCAAGAAATGACTTATAATAAAACCGTAATTTTAGATTGTTACACAGATGAACCGTCCGGTTACGGTGTCCGCCCATATTTAGGAACACACCAAATTCATCTGGCCCAGGCACTCAGCTATAAACAAGAACCTTTTTCTTACCTTACTATTGATGATTTGAGATATTGTTCCGGAGAAAAAGAAACTAAAGACACAAATATTAGAATTCTTAACAGGACAGTCAATGCTTCTAACGCTTTAGACATTATAAATAATGCCGATACCGTTTATATTGTTATGGGGTGTTTTGTAGAATACAAATATTTTTCCTGTGTTCCGCCGCTAATTGATGAATTATACCAATTTTTGAAAAACAGCCGGGCATATAAAATTCTTTTTTATGTTTTGGGTATTGATAACAATATTTGTGACGATTATAAACGCTCAAACTTGGCTAAGATTATTGACAAAGTCTGCATTGGCAACACATACCGCTTTATTTTAGAAAACTCTGTTTCAGACAATTATTTACTCCCCAATTATGACCTTTTGGACAAGATTTCTGAACAACCTGTTAAAATTATCGAACAGTTAGCATATCCGATTTTGGCTGAGATTGAAACCGGAACCGGTTGCAATACGCCGACCTGCAGCTATTGTATTGAAGCAAAACGGCATATTCGTCCGACTTACAGAGAACCGGCATCTATCATCAAACACATAAAAGCTCTTTATGGCAGTGGGGTACGTCACTTCAGATTGGGACGGCAACCTAATTTCTTTCATTATCAATATAATAATGTTGAAAAGCTGAAGGAATTATTGTCAGACATTCGCTCTGAATGCTCCAACCTCCAAACGTTGCATATCGACAATGTTAATATGAACAGCGTGACAGAGCCTCACGGGCGCGATTTTGTAAAGCTTGTCGTTCAATATTGTACAGATGGAAATGTTGCTCCCTTCGGTATTGAATCTTTTGATGACGATGTCCGAAAGACCACTCATATTTTTGGTAGAGCCGACAAGATTATCAAAGCAATAGAAATTATTAACGAGTATGGTGCTGAAGTCGGAAGCAACGGATTTCCCAAATTTTTGCCGGGTATAAATTTAATGTATGGTCTGCCAGGACAAACAGAAAAGACACATGCTATTAATATGAACTATTTGCGTCAAATTTATGAAAAAGGTTTGCAAACACATCGTTTATTTTATAGGTATATGACATCGGCTCAGGGCGTTATCGTCAAGAACACTAAAATGGACTTGATCCATTATGACAAAAACAAACAGGAAATCATGGACAGTTTTGTTATGCCAATGCAGCAACGCGTTTATCCTGCCGGACGAATACTAAAAAATTTTAGAGAGGTTGTTATTGAAAGCGGTCATTCCTTATTAAGGACTTTGGGCACGTGTTCAATAAAAGCTCAAATAGAAAATTTACAGTTAACACCTTATTCTACTTATGATATAAAGGTTATAGATTCCATCGAACCTAAATTACTAAAAGCCGAATTGGCAGGATGAGAGTAACATGCAAGAAAATGAAAAATTAAAAGCCATTGAGATCATGGCATCACAGGATGACGTAAAAAAAGCAGTTATTAACTCTCATGACAATAATCCTTGGTGGCCTAAAAATGTGTCTGACTGGAGAATGAAAATGCTTGTAGCCGGGCTTAGTACCCGTGTTTCATTCCGTATGCTGGGCAGTTACACCAAAACAATCGATAATTTTCTGAGTTATTCTTATGAAGAAATAGCTCAAATCTCCGATGATGATTTAAAAACAATGTTAAAGCCTTTGGGCTTGCCGGATGCTAGAATCCGTTTTGTCAGAAGTATGAGCACTTACATAGATTCAAACCTTAAAAATAAATATATTCAAAACGTATCCAACCTTGATCTTATTGCCGACATTGCCAAAAATGTAGACGGAGCTTCGTATAAAGTCGGACAATGCTGTGTTTTGTATGCTAAAGGGTATTACTGCGGGATTATGCCCGTAGACAGCGGAATGAAAGATATGTTGGCACCGTGTATGGGGTATAAATCAGGAAAAACACCCTTTGCCCATGAAGTTGTCAGAGAGCAGCTTGAAGGATTTGCCAAATCGTATGACTGGCTCCAAATTGCCCAGAAATGCGGTTATGACAGCAAAATAAAACTTCCCGAGGATAAACCTTTAACTTGGTGGCTTCATTTGGTTATGATCAACTATAAACGTCACTTTTGCAACAACCATAAACCCAATGAGTGCCCTTTAGTTAAAGCAGGGTTATCTCTTACAAAAGGATGCAGCCGTGAATGATTTTATAATACTTGAAGGTTGTGACGGTGTCGGAAAAACAACGCTGGCTAATTTATTAATTCACAAAGGTTATGAATCTTTGCATTTTAACTATGATCCAAACCTGTCTATTAAGGAAAAATATTCCAGAATCTTGTCTAAAGACTATGGTGCCAATGTCGTTTTAGATCGTTCCTTTGTTTCTGAAATGGTATATGGCCCATTGCGGCGCGGGTATTCCCGCTTATCGGATCAGGATTTTTCTGAACTGTTGCAGATGTTAAATAAGAGAAACGGCAGGATTATTTTGTTAGATGCAGATCCTCAGACAATATTTAACAGGATCCAAAGTCGCGGAGATGCTGAAGATAAGGGAATGGATATCAATCAGATTACTGCTATAAGAAATTTATATAAACAACTCTTATCCCCGCGACAGGAATGCAAAATTGATATTATTCGAAATGATCGTGAATTGCCTAAAAACATTTTACAGCGGCTACAACTGGCAGAACCTCCGTTGCAATGTTTAATTTTTGATTTTGATGAAACAATCTATCATCCTGAAGCTACAACTCTTCCACAGCAGTTAGTATACCGGATGTCCACATTCATAAAAGAAAGATTCGGTTTATCATATAAAGAAGCCAGACAATTAAGCCGAAGATACCGGATCGAATATGGTTCTACAGTAGTTGGCTTACAAAAATGTCACAATATTGATCCCAAAGAATTTGTTGATTATTCTTATAATTTAGATCTTTCTGAGCTGAAAAAAGATAAAAATTTCAAAAATCAACTTCAAGCCATACCCGAGAAAAAGGTTATTTTAACGAATGCCAATGAAATATATGTGGAAAAAGCCTTGTATATGATGGGGATCAGGGATGAATTCTCGGATATTATCGGTATTAACCGGACAAATTTTGTTCCTAAATCACAGTCTGCTGGATATGAGCTTGCGATTGATGAACATGCCGATTCAGGCCGAAATTGCGTGATGTTTGATGATCAATCAGCTAATTTAAAAACTGCAAAGAACTACGGCATGAAAACTGTCTTATGCAACAAAACGGAAACAGATATGTCCAGCGTGGATCATTTTACACCGGATTTGCACAAAGATTTGTATAAAATAATCAGCTCTATTAAGGGAAAAGAAAAATGAAACACTTTGGTTTTCTGGTTCCCGCCTCTAATATTGTTGCCGAAAAAGAACTATATACCCGTTTAATTCGTGAAAATATTGATGATGTTTATTTTCATTTTGCCAGACTAAAATTTCAAACGCCGTATGGACAAGATGAAGAAAAATATACTAAAGAGTTGGTTGAAAGCATTCCTGAGGCTTTCGCTGAAATGAAAAGAATTAATCTGTGCCGGTCTGCCGTTTTGTGTACCTCTGCTGAAATTTATTATGATCGGAAAGACGAATTAATTTTTCCCTTAACTTCTGTTATTGCATATTTTAAAATGATTGGAAGAAAAACTCCTTTGATTATTTCTCCTTATAATTCGGATATTGGAGAAAGAGTAACTCAGCGGCTGAAAAATGCAGGAATTAATATCCCAAAAGAATTTCACCTAAATATTAAAACCAAAGAGGAGCTTTTGTCTTTCAGCAATGCTAAATTGACCGGGATGATTGAACAGGAGCTTATCCCTGACATTGATTCTGTTTGTGTCTTATGCACAAATTTTGCAACGTTGCATTTGGAGACCATGATTGAACAGAAATTTAATATTCCGTTTATTTCAAGCAATAAAGCGGTTTATGAACAGTTCAAGAATTATTTTATGTAAAATTTTATACTCCTGTACTTAAACAATTAATATTTAGTTATTTCCCAATGTACCCAAAGATAATGAAAATATTCACGTTTACCTATGAAGAAGCAATTCGAAATACACTTAATAAAAAAACAATCCCAATGATGTATGTAAAATATATTTTACATTTATATTGATTTTTATATTTTTGTAAATTATAATTATCAAAAATGCAGGGGAATAAATATGTTAAACGGAAGCGAAATAATAGTTAGCAGACCGCAATATATAGGACAATTGAAGAAATGGCAGAGCCAAACGGATTTGATTAAGATTGTCACAGGAGTTAGACGTTGTGGCAAATCCAAGCTATTTTATCTCTATCAATTTGATCTGATTGTTCATAAGATTGCAGATGATGATCAAATAATCAATATCAATCTTGAAGACCGTATGCTAACCCAAAAAATTGGACTGGAATATGACAAAGAGAACTTTTTAACCGGCTATGATAAGCTTCTAGACTATATTGTAACACATCTTGATCCGGAAAAGATGAATTATGTCTTTATTGATGAAATACAGTTATTGAGGAATTGGCAAATAGCTGCGAATACCCTGCGTTTGCAGGACAATGTTGATTTGTATTTGACCGGTTCGAATGCCTATATGTTCTCCAGTGATTTGGCCAATCAATTAGGTGGTCGGTATGTCGAAATAAAAATGCAACCATTATCCTTCAAAGAATATTTTGGGGCATATTCTCAATTTGCGCAATTGAATGCTAAAAACCATAGGGAGATGCAGGATTTGCATGATCCGATGGCTGTTTATTCCCATTATATTAAAGAAAGCGGTTTCCCTCAAACGCTTAAATTATTGTATGATAAGCAGCTTATCAGTGATTATTTGTTAGATACGGTATATTTAAATACAATTCAAAAAGATGTTGTTAAGCGGTTTAATATTGCAGATACCAATAAGCTGGATGCAGTAGTTAAGTATTTGTTTGATAATATCGGTTGTGAAACTTCCGTTCGTAATATTGCGAAATGTCTGGAAGCAAGTGGGCGCAAAATATCGGTTCCAACCATTGATACGTATATTCAAGGTTTAGTGGACAGTTTCCTGCTGTATAAGTGCGAGAGGTATGACATTAAGGGAAAACAATATTTAGACAGCAATGCTAAGTATTATGTCGCAGATATAGGGTTGAGAACAGCTCTGTTAGGAATTAAGGATATGGATGCCGGGCATATTCTAGAGAATATCGTTTATTTAGAACTGATACGGCGCGGTTATGAGGTATCTGTAGGTAAGCTCGTCAAAAGCGGTAAAAATATAGAGGTTGACTTTGTTGCCAAGAAAAGTGGCGGATTGGTTGAATACTACCAAGTAGCCTTAAATGTTCTTGAGCCTCAAATTTTGCAGCGAGAGCTGGCGCCATTGGAAGCGATTGACGATAACTATCCTAAGTTTCTACTGGCAATGGATTATGGCTCGGGAGAAAATAACGGAATTAAACGCCTGAATGTGTTTGACTGGCTGTTAGGATAAGAATTGTAATTAAATTTTAGAGAAAAACCTATGAGTGACGATAATTTATCTGCTGAGTATGATGAAATTTTTGAAGATGATAAATTAGATATAAAATCATCTGTCATTGATTTTGCCCATTTAATTGAGCAAAATACCTATATTGAGGGCGGTGTTTCTAAAGTTTATTCAATTTCAGCGGATTTTGGAACCGGAAAAACCTTTTTTTGTGAAAAATTAAAGAGCGTCCTTGAAAAAGATGGCGTACAAACAACCAAAATGAATATCTGGGAGATGGATTTTTATGAAGATCCGCTCATGCCAATATTGGCAAAACTAAATGAGATTTACCAAAAATGCGGAGAAACGCTGCCAACAAAAATTATTGATTCTACCTTAAAATTCTCTAAAAATTCGCTTTCGTTTCTATGTGGTACCGTCATTAAAAGCATATCACAGAAAAAATTGAACGTTGATATTATAGAAGAATTTAAGAAGCATTTTTCTTCAGAATCGCTTTATGGTGATTTTAATCAATATCAAAAAGCTCTCAAAGAACTAAAAGAAGCATTAATTCAATGGGCAAAAACCTCTGACAAACCAATTGTTATTATCATTGATGAGTTGGATCGTTGCAGCCCGGATTATGCAGTAAGAACCTTGGAGGTATTAAAACACTTTTTTGATGTGTCCGGATTTGTTTTTGTGCTTGCAATAGATGAAAATCATCTTAAGAGTTCTGTAAAATGTTTATTTGGAACTGAAAATTTCGAGGGATACAAGCGTAAATTTATAAATAATACATTTTTATTGCCACATCCGGATAAAAAAGCATTTGCTGAATTCTTGTATGATAGATCCGGAGTTAATACGGTTATAAAGAAAATACAGGAAGAAAAACGGGAATTAGTATTTCTTATTGATATCTATAATGTATTTGGCTGTTCATTTTCATATAGCAGATACGGCGATGGAACCGGAGAAAGTAAAGCGAAAAATTATAATGAACTTCAAACATCAGAAAGTATCATTAAACGTTATTTTGCTGCCTACAGCATATGGTTTAATTTTTCACTAAGGCAAATGGAACAAGTTTTTGACAGGTTGATTATGTTTATAAAGCAGATTGCCATTGGGCATGGGCTTTTCTCGCCTGATTTAGCCGTATTCTTAGTATGTTTGCACGAATTTGATGTAAAAATATATAATGCAATGAAGGTTAATAAAGATCCATATGGATACCCAATCATTAACAGGAATCATAGTGATCCCGGAGTATTTTATTTTACAAAACAAATTTATAGTGATGAAGCATTCAAAATGTTAGGGTACTTTGACAGAAATATTGCTCCTGAACTCTTAGAGGTACGCACATTCTCATATCTTATTCAAAATCAAAATTCAGATAAGAAAACTTTTATTAGAGATAATGTCGACAGATTCTTTTATGCTGAAGAACAAAATTGGCTTTATGAACAATATGCCATTAATACACAAAATGTGCTTACACCTAAAACAAATTTTAATCTTAAGAAATTCAAACAAAGTTATTTTGATAAAATGGATTTTTTATCTCATTTTGAGTAAAGTTATTCCTCGGGATTAAGATTATCAATATCTACAATGCTTTCCAGGTGTTCCAGAATATCAGGATTATTGATCCGGAGATAGCGGTTTACGCGCGGATTCATTACCAAAGTTTTGACATATCCTTTGACCAGTGTAAAATTTAGGACGTTCAGGCCGTAATTTTCCTCAATTTCTTCATATTCGCCGTGCAAACGATTTATTTCTTCCTCCAATTTGGTAAAATGGCTGAAATCCGTCACAACTGACTTTTTCTGCCGCCGGGGAACCGTAAGCTGTTCATCAGACGTAGCGAGCCAGATGGAACGGGCAAACGATGAAGTAAAAGTTTTGCTTTCGACCATAATCTTAGTTGCTTCGATTTGACGCTCCGGCTTCATTCTGGCCAAATAATAAAACACTTTGGAGCTCACGATTTTGTCCTTCAGCATTTCTACAGCTTCTTCGCAAATGCCTTTCAATAGATTTTTCTTCTGGCGAATGTTTTCCGGTCTCATATCCAGAACTTTTGCCAGCCGCTCGATGGAAACGCCGCGATTTATGGCTTTTTCTATCATTTTCTGTTCCTGAACATTAGACAGCCGGTTGACGTGTTTGTTATAGGTAAAATTTTCATTATCAGTGGAAACGAGGCAATCGACCTCCTGGATACCTAGATCTTTGAGTGCATTCAAACGTAGATGCCCATCCAAAAGCGTATAACCATTATCGCTAAAAGTTACAATCGGCGCTTCAATCAGGCCAATTTCACGAACGGAAGAAACAATCTGAGCGTATTTCCGGGAAGCAAATATATCTTTATTTATCTCTTTTGAAGGGGTTATTTCTGAAAGCTTTAAGCGAACGATTGCCTGTTCAAAAGCCTTATTTAATTTTTTATCCATGAATTTGTAACCTTTCAGCCAAGTATTTTGGCAGTTTTTCTAGCTCTTCTGCCTTCAGCAAATTATAGAAATTTTCATTGCCAAGCAGGCTTTTGATGCTCTGAGTAACAAAAATCAGCGAATTTTCAACTCGGTCATTCTTTGCAATAATCAGCTTTGTTCGTTTAATTTCCTGCTCGTAAAGTGCCTGAACATCCTGCGCTGTCAGCTGCTTAGCGCTGCATTTTTTCTTATAAATGCTTTTGCCCTTTTTTATCCGTCGCTCGATCAGTTCCTTGACAAATGCCAACTTATTGCCGCGAATCTGTCCTGCCTCATAAGCCTCACGCAGGACATTCTGAACATCCTTGTCATCGGCATCCGAAATATCGATTGCCACGTTTAGCGGTATGCGATCAGTATAAACGGCATTGATCAGACGTTCTTCCCCTCGAAACAACAGCTTGCTGATTTGGTTGATATATTCTGCTGTAAAGCCTGTTTTGCGGGCAATTTCAGCACAGGAATATCCTTTGTCTTTGAGCTGTTTGATACCCTGAAGCAGTTCGGTCGGAGAATAATTCCGCCGGGCGATGTTTTCGACAAGGCTCATAATCAGGGTTTCTTCCTCATCGGCATCAATGACAATCGCCGGTATCTCGGTTTGATTATTGGCGATATAGGCCTCCAGACGTCCTTGGCCGCAGACCAGATCATACTCTTTGCCATCCGTAAAATCTAACCTCCGGGAGACGGTAATCGGACGTTTCAGGCCGACATCTTCAATGTTTTTCTTAATTTCGTTGGCAATTTTACGGTTACGTTCCCGCGGATTGAGAATATTAATCTTTTCAATTGGGATATTTTCCAAACTTTGGCGGCGGTTCATTATGCTGCCTCCAAATAGCGGATAGAATTGCGGCGAGCCATTTCAAACAACTGGCTTAAATCCGGAAAACGGTAAGAATCGAGAATCCCTTTGTTTTCCTCAGCAAGCAATAATTTAGGATCCCTAAAGTCCAGAGCCGGCAACAGATAATAATCCAAGACGTTTTTATTATCGGCAGCCATTCGCACAGCAATCGTTATATCCGGGAAAAGAGAGGTATCAAAACGGACTTTCCAACGGAAGCTAGCATTTGGAAGCTGCTTACACCGACAAATGACAATGGATGCCGTAAAGTAGTCGTTGACATTTAAGAGGTCGTTTTCGGCATCAATCTTAACGTCTCCGCCGATTTCCTGAATTTTACCAATCGTCTCCTCAAAAATATTTTTATGCAATTCACGCAAGAAGCGGTTAATTTCAATAAAACTGTAATCCCGTTCCGGATCGTAACCGATGAGTTGATAAGCCCGTACCAGACTGCCAAAGCGACTGGAATAGATGGAACTTGATGGCATATCGGGGCTTTCGTTGATGATAAGGGCAGACAGGTAGCCTTTCTTGGCCTGTAAATCTCTCAGTTTTTGTAAAAGCTCATCATTTGAAAATCGTCTGGCACGGGCGTTAATGATGCCTTTGGCGATATAAAAGACACTTGGGTCAACGATTGCCTCGAAAGCGCCTTCTTTGCGAATCCATTCGCTTTCCGGATTAACCACACGTTTCGTCTTTAATTTAAACGAAATACGGTTGGAAACATTGTTGCCGATATATTTCTCATTGGTTAAGACCTGATTAACCGTTGCCTTAGTCCAGGTACGGTTTAAGTCAGTGAGAATTCCCTGATAATTGAGAATGTCGGCAATTTCCTGTTCGGTTTTCAGTTCTTCGGTAAACATTTTATACATCCAACGGACAATTTTTTGCTCTTCTTCCGGCCCAGGAACTAAGATAACCCGGTCGGTCGCAATGCTTTTGTGTTCTCCGGCAACAAGAATTCCCTTGTGTTCCCCGTGTTCATTTACGAGCATACGCCGCAGGCCAAACCCTGCGAAACCACCCTGACGATAGCCAAGGTTGATTAAGCGGCACTTTCCGGCAAAGACTTTACAAGAAAGTTCACGGCTATATTCGGCCGCCATTGTCCGTTTGACGCCTTTAACGATGGTTGCAACAGGGCTGCCGTCATTATCAAATTGTTCGTTACAATATTTTACCGGTGTTCCGGATCTCTTACAGATGTACTCGTAATATGCACTCTCATCGGCATCCTGAAAACGCCCCCAGCGGGTGACATCCAAAACAAGAATGGCTTTATATTCGGCCTGATGGCTTTGAACATCGCTCAACATTTGCTGCAAAGCGGCGCGACCGGCGATATTCAAACCGCTTTTGCCGCCATCGGTATAAGTTTTTATGATTTCATAGCAATTTCGTTCTGCATATTCTCGGATAGCTGCCGCCTGATTTTCTGGTGAATACTTTTGATGTTCTGTAGACATCCGAATATACATGGCTGCCGGTATTTTCTCTTTGTTCATTGGTTATCCAGTCCTTTTATAATGTTCGCTATATCTAATCATCATCGACGAAAGGGAAGCAAATGTCTAATAGTAAAAAGCACCAGATTTGGTGCGAAATAGGTATTGACAAATTTATTATTGAAAATAATAAGGATCTCACAAAACTGCTGATAAAATGTTTGTCTGCGCATTATAAGCGGCAAATTTATCAAAATGTGGCTCTCAAAATAGACGCCAGCCTGTATTTAACCCGAAATTGGTTTCAAAAAGGTACGCCCATCAGCGCTTACCACCTTTTGCTTTTGATGAGAGAATATGATTTTATTAAGGAAATCGTAGAGGAAATGGTTATACAATGAGAAACGGCTGGAAAATGCCAGAATCTGCTTGAAAAACAGAATAATCACGGTAAAATTGATTAAATTTAGCTGAATTTAATGTGAAAGTCTATGAACGAAAACAATAAAACAATTGCAAATGCTCTTTCTTTGCGAACACCGCAGAGGAAAAGCCTTGATTTGCTTGAGCAAATTGTACAAAAGATTACTCTGGAACCGGATGCCGACCTCAAGGAAGCCTTGGCAGCCATTCATGAAGTTGCGCCTAAGATAGAGGATTTTGAACGAAAATTTCCTTCTGTTTGCTTTGCTCTGGCAACCGGTGTCGGCAAAACCCGCCTCATGGGAGCGTTTATCGCTTATCTACATTTGGAAAAAGGAATCAAGAACTTTTTTGTTTTGGCTCCCAACTTGACTATTTACAATAAACTCATTGCCGATTTTACACCGAATACTCCGAAATATGTCTTTCCGGGAATTCAGGAATTTGTAATGAACCAGCCGCAGGTTATTACCGGCGAGACCTACTTGCAAGTTGGCGACCTGTTGGATAAAGCCAATCAAGAGCGGGTTAAAATCAATATTTTCAATATTTCAAAAATAAATTCTGACAAAGATAGCCGCGGAACCCCCAGAGTACGTGCCTTTTCGGAATATCTTGGACAATCATATTTTGATTATTTGGCCAGTCTTGATGATTTGGTCATTGTCATGGACGAGGCGCATCGGTACCGGGCAAGTGCCGGAATGAAAGCCATCAATGAGTTGAAACCTATTTTAGGCTTGGAGTTGACGGCAACACCGAAATCTACCGGCTCTAAAGGACAAAGATTTAAGAATATCGTTTATGAATATTCATTGGCAGAAGCGATCCGTGACGGATATGTGAAGAAACCGGCCATTGTCGGGCGTTCCAATTTTGATACCGACCGTTATACTGAAGAAGCGATCAATGAAATTAAAATCAAAGACGGTTTACAAATCCATGAAACGATTAAGGCTGAGTTGGAAGTTTATTCGGCCAACCACAATGTTCGCAAAGTCAAACCTTTTGCGCTTATTATTGCCCGAAACATTGAACATGCGCGGGAACTTAAGACCTTAATAGATAGCGATGACTTTGAAGACGGACGTTATAAAGGAAAAGTGATTGAAGTAGATTCCCAGGCCAGCGGCGCAGAAAAAGATGAAACGATTGAAAAATTGCTGCGGGTCGAAAAATATGACGAACCAACGGAAGTTGTCATTCACGTTGATATGCTGAAAGAAGGCTGGGACGTCAATAACCTTTACACAATCATTCCGCTTAAGGCAGCTGATTCCAAGATATTGGTGGAACAGTCCATTGGTCGCGGATTGCGTCTGCCGTTTGGCGAATGTACCGGAGTTGATGCGATTGACCGGCTGAATATCATTGCCCATGACAAATTCCAGGCAATTGTCAAAGCAGCGGAAGACCAGCAGTTTGAATTCCAGAAAATACAATTGGAAGAAGATTCTGCGACAGGAAAAGTCAAGGCTGTTGACAATGTTTCCCTTTTGGAACAGCAAATAACCCGGATTATTTCCGAACAAATCGTTTCTCCGGCAGAGAAAAAGACGAGCGAATCTGCCATAGAAGCTAAAAAAGCTACGCTGGAAACAGCTCCAATTCAACCGGCCTTGGATGTTTACAAATCTAACAAAGTCAATGAAATTGCCTCAGCAACACTGGATGTTATTGAGGATTTCGGGAAAAAAGTCAGTTCGTCCAAGGAATTGGCCAAACCCGAGAATAAGGCTCAACTGGTAGAAGGAGTCAAAGCTGTCCTTGCAGCAAAAACAACTGAACCATCCCTGCAGTTTGACACAGAACAGGTAGACATTGATAAAACGGTCGATGCCGTGGTGGAACAATTTATCAATTTCAATATAGATATTCCAAAAGTAATTGTCAGTTTCAAATTTAAGGAACCAGGATTTACTTTTGGACATTTTGATGCGGACGTTAGTAAATTTGCAGAATTAAAGGCAATTACACAAAAAATTCTGGTAAAAGACCTTGTCTCCGGCAAAAGAGAAGAAAAAGGCGTGGCTAAATTTCAAAAACTCCATGAAAACCTTGAAGACTATGTTCTTGAACCGTTATTAAACAATCTGGAAGTTAACTACGATACGGAGAGTGATTTACTGTACCACCTTATAGGACAGGTAATTGAGTATCTTCGCGGTTATGCTGAGGATGAGGAAGAACTGGAAAAAGTCCTGTTCTTTAACGGGCAATACATCTCCGATGAACTGTTAGCCCAGATGAAACAGCACTTGATTCCGGGAGAATGCGAGGTTGCGACCACTGTCGGCAGTGCATATGCTTCCCTCAGAACTTATAAAATTATTGAAAATGAACAGTTTCCGGCAGTTTCTTTCCGTAATAAGCCTCAGGATAAAACCAAGATTAAATCAATGGTGTTTGAAGGATTTGACAAATGCCTGTTTCCCAAACAGAAATTCGACAGCGATACGGAACGACAGCTGGCCTGTCTCCTAGAAGATACGCCGGATGTCCTTAAATGGCTGAAACTCAACGATGACCGGGCAAAATCAATTTTCACCCTGCGTTATACTGACCCTGATACCCGGGAAGTAAAAGGGTATTATCCGGACTTTGTTATTGAAACGACTGATGCCAAATACATTGTTGAAACTAAGGCCCGCAATAAAATGAGCGATGCGGCAGTCTTGGCCAAGGCAAAAGTTGCCAAACAGTGGTGTCAGACGGCAAACGATTTTGAAACCAGATATCGCGGAAAAAATTGGATATATTTGCTTGTCCCTGACGATATGCTGTTTGATGCTACGCTGACATTTGAAAAATTAACCAGTATTTGTATTGTGAGAGAATGATGGAGTTACCTGTAATTAATATTTATTGTGACGAATCTTGTCATTTAGAAAATGATAAGCACACTTCGATGGTTCTTGGAGGTGTATCTTGTCCGATCAGTAAAGTGAGAGATATTTCCGTAAGAATAAAGGAACTCAAAGAAAAATATGGAATGCCTAAATATCGAGAAATTAAATGGGTTAAGGTTTCTCAGGGAAAAGCAGATTTCTATCATGAACTCATTGACATTTTTTTGACTAACGAATGTTTACGCTTTCGTGCAGTAAAAGTTAAAGATAAAAGCTGTCTCTCTCATGCTAAATTCCATCAAACCCATAATGAATGGTATTATAAAATGTACTACACCATGCTTCGGCAGGTTATTCAGCCATATAAAAATTATAATATTTATCTGGATATTAAAGATACAGTTGGCGGAGAGCGGATTGCAAAATTAAAAGAATTTTTAAACAATTTGAATCCAAATAAAAATACTAGTGAAATACTTAAAATCCAACAAATTCGTTCGTTTGAATCTGAAATTATTCAACTAGCAGATATATTAATCGGGGCTGTGGGATATCAGGATAGACTGCCTGAGATTAAAACAGCACCTAATGCAACGAAATTAAGTTTATGTAAAAAAATTGAAGAAGATTTACAGATTAGTTTTAACAGAAAAACTCCTTATCTTAACACAAAATTTAATTTATTGATTTGGGAAGGGCAACAATGAGTCTGGTTCTCCCTGATTTAATAGATATTGACATCAATAAATATACAGAAGAATTGGAAAATCTGTATAGAATTTATTTGGATGAATTATATATACCACAAATCGAAGTTTTAGGAAAACCCATAACCTGCCGTCAAAATCCTGAAGACGCAGGAAAACATGAGTGTTTTTGGCATTTGATAACCGAAGGGGATCCTGAAAGAACACCCGATTTTAATCGCATCAGGAGATTACATTGGTGTGCTTATGTTCTTTTACACTATACTGACAGAGAAATAGTATGTTGGGAGAAAGAATGCACTACCCATAAGGGTAAACAACGCAGAATTTTCTTTTGGCTACCCAACGAAAAATATTATGTTATTCTTGGTGAAAATAGAGCAAAAACATCTTTCGAGTTAATCACAGCGTATTGTGTCAGCTATTACGGTACATTAAGATGCATTCAGAGAGATATGTCCTCTTGTCCTGATCCTAGGTTTAAAAAAGCGGAGACCGCTCAAGAGAACGGTCCCGAAAATCTTTCTACAACATGGTAGATGATCAATAATTGTATATTACATTTAGTATTATTATTGTCAATATGTAATATCGTTATATCCTCTCAGTAACTGATAATTAGAAATTCTAATTATCAGTTACTGAGAGAGTTCTACTATTACTATGTGATATTTAACACATTTATTTTAATTTGTCAATACTACCGCGCTATTTTTCAACAATTTTTAAATAAAAAAGAGGTAATGCAGTTGAAACCACCAGTAACAGTTTCTCAGCTGAACCTCTGTGTGAGAGAAAAATACAGAAGCGATAAAATGTCAAGAACAGATAAAAATAAAATAGAGAGATACTAATAAAATTCATTGTAATTGTTCTTTAGTTTTTTGACTTTTTAAATTTCATCCGATATAGTGTGTAAAGAGTAAATATCCTAATGTTGAGGAAATAAATGTCAGATAAATTGCAGAGATTAGAGCTAGTATGGTCGGGAAAGAATGAGCATGTTGACGTTGAACCGCGGATTTTAATTGAGGATGCGGAAAAATCATACTCGGCTGATTCTAAGATTCAGGAAAAAATGAATCGGCAGCTTTTTGAGCAAGAACCGGAAATTGCTCCAACCTTTGACAATATGCTTATCCACGGTGATAATTTATTGGCATTAAAAGCCTTGGAAGCCGAATATTCAGGGCAAATTAAATGCATTTACATAGATCCACCATATAATACTGGTAATGCTTTTGAACATTATGATGATGGATACGAGCATTCCATTTGGCTTTCGTTAATGCGCGATCGGCTTGAGATTTTGAAAAATCTATTGGCCGATGATGGAAGTATTTGGATATCATTAGATGATAATGAGCAAGCCTATTGCAAGGTGCTTTGTGATGAAATATTTGGTAGGAAAAACTTTGTCTGTAATGTTATTTGGCAAAAAAAATACTCTCCGGCTAATGATGCAAAATGGCTATCTGATAATCACGATTTTGTTATTGTTTATGCGAAAAATAAAATGATATGGCGCCCCAATTTGCTACCGAGAACGAATGAACAAAATAAATATTATAAGTACGATGATAATGATGGACGAGGTAAGTGGCGTTCTGATAATGTATTAGTAAAAACATTTTCGAAAACAGGAGTTTTTGCTATTGTTAATCCCAACACAGGGGTTGAGTATTATCCTCCAGAAGGAAGTTGTTATAGATTTAATGCAGAAACAGCAAAAAGAATGTTACAAGAAAATCGTTTTTATTTTGGGAAAGATGGGAAAGGCGCCCCTCAATTGAAAAGATATTTATCGGAAGTTAAACAGGGTATGACTCCTTTAACTATTTGGTCATACGAAGAAGTAGGGCATAATCAAGATGCAAAATTGGAAGTTAAACAATTTAACCCTACTGATATTTTTGCCACTCCCAAACCAGAAAGGCTCCTTTACCGTATTTTAACTTTAGCCACTAAACCCGGCGACTTGGTGCTGGATTCATTTTTAGGCTCTGGTACGACAGCTGCCGTCGCCCATAAAATGGGACGGCGCTGGATTGGGATTGAAATGGGAGACCACATTTATTCCCACTGTTTGCCGCGACTGAAGAAAGTTATTGATTGTGAAGATGCCGGTGGTATCACGAAATCAGTTAAATGGCAGGGCGGCGGCGGTTTTAAATTCTATGAACTTGGCTCTACCCTGATTGTAACGGATAAACATGGGCGGCAGGTTATTTCGGACAAATATAATCCGGAAATGTTGGCTGAAGCTATGTGCAAGCTGATGGGATACAAGTACGCTCCAGATAAGGAAACTTACTGGAAACAAGGTTATTCCAGCGAAAAGAGTTTTATTTTCACAACAACGATGAATGTTGAGGAACAGTTGCTGGCAGAGATGTCTCAAGCCCTAGGGGACAGCAACCTGCTGATCTGCTGCGGCGCTTTCACCGGTAACAAAACGGCTTATGACAATATTACCATTAAGAAGATCCCTCAGGCAATTCTTAAGAAATGCCAATGGGGCTCTGCCGGTTATCCGTTACCAATTCGGGAAGATTTTTCTGATGAAGACTTTGAATTTGAGGATGAAGAATAGAAATGAAAATAGACTATGATTTTTTGAAGCAGATTTTAACTGTAATGGTTGACAATGACAATCACACAATTGCTACAGATGAACTGATGGAAGGACTTGAGATTGATGAAGAAAATGCTCAAGAAACAGATAAGTTTTTAGGACATCTATTTATTTTAAATGATAATAATTGTCTGGATTGTGCTGATAGAAATTTAGGTGTTCGCAGAGGTCTGAGTGGTGAGTGTAATTACTCAGTACAGCATTTTCGCCTTACCGCTCAAGGATATCAATTTTTAGATATTCTGAAAAATGATACAATCTTCCGTAAAATCAAAGATTTTAGTGTTTCAACCGCTATTGAAATTGGAAAAGCTGCTTTGATAAATTGGATAGTAAAATAAATGGTCATCTTATAAAAAAGTGGTAAATGTACAATCAAAAACAAGCTCGGAAGAATAATCAAACTTAAGAGCCTTCTTTTTCTTTTCTAAAAGGCGCTTATAGGCAAGATTTATTGCTTTTTCCTTGTCCAGGGATGCAAAGTTATCCATTTCGTATTTTTCCTGTAAATGGGCAATTTTCTTACGGAGGGCCAGTTTCCTGCTGATTATTTTTTCTGTAAACAACTTTTTATGCGCGGCATCAATTTTATTTTTTATCTTGGCTGCTCCTAAACGGATGCCATTAATTTCATCATATTGCCAACGGTTTAACTTCTCAGTTTCCTCCCTTAAAAGTTCTGCCGTTGCTTTTCTATCGTTATCTGCAGCGGATTTTATATCATTATCATGCAAAGACACCAACAAATTGGCAAAACCATAATCACGGATTGGCTCCACAGCTGCAATATTGTCAAAAAATGTTTCTGGAGAAATATCCAGCTTTTCTCCTTCATGGCTGATAAAAGTACAAATAAGGCGTTGGTTGATATCCGGAGCCGTTTGCCTATACAGACTGACATTGACACGCCCCTGTAATCCGGATTTTAGCTTGGGTGTCTTTATAATCAGATGCGCCGGTGGTGTTTTAAGCTCTAGTGCAGTGGTCAGAACCCTTTTCCCGAATGCAGATTGAGGGTTATATGCTGCAGGTTGGCGGCGAAGCGCTTTTTTATCCTTGTAATACATATAAGTCGTATCGCGCTTGGTATAATCCAAACGATGGGAAAAATTGACGGCAAAATTAATCTCCGAATGAACATCTGGAAAAACCTGAGCCTCAAATTGTCCGAAAGTTTTTGTATCCTCATTGATAAAAAAGCCCGGTTCAATAATTTTGAGAATATTTTTTGTCAGATTCCAAAATATCTGCTTATCCCGGCTCAAAAAGGTCTCAACACGAGTCTGAGTTACATGGAGCTTTTCCTGCAACGTCGGATTCAAATTTTCCAAAACAAGCTGTTTTGCCTGTTCAATACCTTGTTCCCTCTTAAAATTCAACATTTCCTGTAAAGCGTCAAAGGCTTTGGCTATTTCTTCTTCTGTCCGGCATTCATCTAAGATTTTCGCGACGGCTCGTTCAAAGTCGACACCGTCAAACATGGAGCCGAGAATTTCGTCGCTGGCTCCGAAAACGCCATCAAACAGCTTAAATTTATATTGCAGGATATCGTATAAACGAATATCAGCCAAATTTTTCTTATTAATGAAGTTAATGATGACAACATCCTGTTTCTGCCCATAGCGGTGGACACGTCCGATCCGCTGTTCTATTCGCTGCGGGTTCCACGGCAGATCATAATTGATCAAAAGAGAGCAGAACTGTAAGTTTAATCCTTCCGCTGCCGCTTCCGTTGCAATCATAATTTCTGCATCATCCCGAAAGTGATTGACAATTGCCTGCCGCATGTCTGTCGCCTTAGAAACTGTTACTTTTCCGGGATACCGGCGGCAATATTCCTTGTATATCCGATTATGCAGCGGAGAGTTATTATTGCCGCTAAAAGTGATAATTTTATCCTGAAAGCCGTTTTCCGTCAGAAAATCAAACAAATACTCCAAAGTACGATAACTTTCGGTAAAAATGATGACTTTCCGCTGTTTTTTCTTTGCAAAACCTTCCTCTATGGCTGAAATCAGCTTCAGAGTTTTGCCATCAACCTTAATACTGTCGGCAAGAGCAATCAAATTGTCTAATAACTTTCCTTCCGGATCTATTTCCATCGGATTAAGTATCTTCCCGCGGCCTTTATAAAGCCTGTTGTAATTCTTAATTTCCGGGTCATATTGTGATGTCATGTCGTAAATGTTTATTAAATCGGTCACATCTTCGCCGTTGTCCATAAGCCCCTGAAGCATGGAAACCTTATTTCTTATTCCCTCTAACGTACCTTTGACGGCAGCAGTAGAGGAACTCATGAGCTTACGAATCATCATGATAACTAAATTACGGGCATGACTTTGTATCCCAAATTTCGCATGAAGTTTAATATACAATGAAACCTGATTATATAATTCCTCTTCTTCCGGCGTAGGTTCAAAAGCTACGGTCATGGCTTCGCGGTTCGTATAACGAATATACTCCAGAACATCTTTGCGCAGAGTGCGATGCAGAACCGATTGTAACCGCTGGCGAAGTTCTTGATGTTTTCGTTCCGTATATAAATAGGTATCAATAAAAGAATCCTGATTGCCCAAGATATTCGCATCAATGAGAGACACTAGTGAGAAAATATCCATCAGGGAATTTTGGATCGGTGTCGCCGTTAACAGCAGTTTCTTCGTATTTGCAAAGGTTTTATAGATAATATTAGCCGTTTTATTATCCCCTTTATAAAAATTCCGAAGTTTATGTGCCTCATCAAAAACCACTAAATCCCACGGATACGGGCTAAAATCCTTAGTTCCTTGTACAACGAAATTATAAGAAACGATAGTTACACCTTCAAAGTCAAATGGACTGATACCTTTTTTGCGGTGGGGCTGATGCCAAATACTACTGTCAACGATTTGGGCCGGAAGATTAAATTTCTCCTCCAGTTCGTTTTTCCATTGTGTTCGTAAAGAAGCGGGCGCAATTACCAGCAGATGTTTTTTGCTGCGGGAAAAATACTCCGACAGGATAATTCCGGCTTCAATGGTTTTACCAAGACCTACCTCGTCAGCGAGAATGGCCCCTTGAGAAACAGGAGATTTCAAAGCAAACAAGGCGGCATCAATCTGATGCGGATTAAGATCAATATTGGACGTTACCAAAGAACCGGATAATTTATTAATATCCGTATTATTGGCCGATGTTTGAACCTCTAAGGCCCAATATTTGCTTTGATAGTCTGAATTCATAGCGAAATGTTATCCAATAATATTTTAAGATTCAATGAAAAGCTTGAGGTAAAATGCGATATTTGGTTGAAACACACATAAGAAAAAGTTAGCATCATATAAAATAACAGAAATAAAATAGGGATAAATAATGATAAATTATATTGATGACTTGCCTTTTCCTAACCATTTAATTCCATCAAAATTGAAAGAATTATTATCTCCTATTGATGCTTCTCCATTGAATAATATAGAGGTAGCCTGCTCCTATGAGATTACTTCTCCGTCTGTGCTGTCCCGTGAAATACGTTATGATATGACAACGGTTACTGTTCCTCTGGATAAAATAAATAATATGCCTCTATTGTATTTGAATCACGGCGTCGTTTCCACAGGTCCTGATAATGATAGCGAAGGAATGTGTGACGGCAATTATACAATTGGTGGTTATCACTCATTGATTTCGTCATGGGGAAATGATTCCATTTTTACATATAATTTAAGCGATAGATTTTGGATGACACTGGGACTTACCCCTCGTTGTCATAATAATGATACCATGTCTTGGGATGATATTAGTAACGATGAGGTAGATATAGCCTTTGGTGAACTATCCACTGAATACAGCTATGGGCTTAAAAGAAATGTTTCTTGGAAAATAAGAAATGACTATTTAAGAAAATACCTTTGGCATTTAGGACATGCCGCTGTCAGAGTATTTTACTATGAACATGACTTTCCTCGGACAAAGGAACTAGAAGAAATAATTGGAGAGAATGGATATTTCAAAGATATAGATAACAATAAATGGTATGATTTTAGATTATTCGTTCACCCTGGTTTTCCGGACAAGATTTGTCTTCAAGTAGATGCTTCTGTCGTCGTTGCACTTCCGGAATTATGCCCCGAAAAGACACTAGAGGATATTATTTGGCCAGATTTGCAAAGGTCTATAACAAGATTTCAAGCACGTGCCATGAGCCTTTCTGATAGGGCTTATTTTTCAGACAATCTATTAAAACATTTTGAAGATAAGAAAGATTACACGATAATACCAACAAGTGGCTATATCTGTTATAAAGATGTTTGGGCATTTCGCGATTGTACCCGCGTTAAACGAAACTATATTTCAATGCCTTATTGTAAAATATTTGAAGGAATGGATGTTAGGACAATTGTTACATTGAGTCGTTTTGCTGTTAGTAAAAAAGAAGTTGACGCCGCAGAGGATTGTGAAAATATTGCCGCTAAAACAACAAGGTTTAAAGACGAATTTTTATTATTTGGAGATAATCTTAGTGAAATTCTCTATATTTTGACCTCTAAAAGTATTCCCGCTGAGGATATAATTCGGATCTCTAAAAAAAATTTGGATTATTATGGTTGGTTTTCCGATGAGAAACTTTTTCGAATGGCAAAAGTTGCACCATTAAATATGAGTAAAGATGATTTTCTATCTCGTTGTAAAACTGTAAACGAATTGTTTAACCAAATTCCTATAGGTCCTTTACGAGATATAATTTTATCTACATCCATATCTTCTAGTCAGATAAAGAATTTTGGAAGTATAAAGCTGATACACGGAATAAAAAACATACTGGATTATTTGGTTTCTAATCATTTGAAAATATCAGACTTCAAAGACTATCCTAACGAATTGAAATTGAAAGAAGAAAATCCTTCAACATTGGGCTTATTCATCCTTAATGATTTGAGACAGATTGATGCTCACGATAAATCCAATAATCCATTAGATGATATGGAAAAATTAGGATTTGATAGAAGTATATGTCGTCAAGGATATGGAAAGGCTCTAGATTTTATGTATGATAAGATTATTGATTTTTTATATGAATTTAATCAGCAGTGTAATTTTTTGTTCGGGAATGACATTAAATAATTTATAAAACTTGGAGAAATATATGACAAAAGCAATATTTGGCTTAATAGGTGTAATAATAGGTAGTATTCTGACGGGACTTTTTACCTGGTTTATAGATTATTTGAGAAGTTCTAGGGAACAGAAAACTTATATTCTCAGAAAACGGGAAGAAACATACTTAAAAGCTATTGATTGTCTTATCAGTATCAGTACAGATTGGAAATGGGTTCTCCAAGGAGATCCTCGTAATGAGGTAAAAGAAAAAATAAACTCAACTGTACCTTATGTTAAGTTATATGCATCCTCAAAAATTGCAAAAGAATACATACAATTACAAAAAGAAATACAAAATGCTCCAGATGAAAACACTTGTCATAAAATAGAAAAGCTTATAAATAATATAAAAAAGGATTTAAAAATTACGTAAATATTTATTAAAATAAATTTTTGAGATGTACAATAAAACACGGGAATGATTTTACTTTTGACGTGTAAAAAAAATATTTTAGAATTTAGACAAGTTTGAGATACGAGAAAAGTGCTTCTAATAAAAAATCGGTTGATTCGCAGAAGCCAATTCCTTCCTCAAAGCGTTTATACGCAAAGGTTTGCGGCAGGTTAGACCAGTTCGCGATGACTGGAAACCGCATCACCAACAATAAAACGGTAGATTTTACATCTGCCGTTTTTTCTTTATAAACTTATATATAGTAGTACACGATTTTTGACATTATTTAAGTCAAGAACAAAATGCAACTGCAAACGATTTAAGCGCTATCTTTAATCATTGTACGAATCGACATAAAACCTTAAAACTACATTCAATAAAAAAAATATCTCCCGAAAACGGGAGATATTTTTTTATGAAAAATGTTTGCCCGAAAGCAAAAAATTATTTGCCGCAAGGAGCAACAATTTCAGACAGAGACAGAACGCCCAACAGATAATCGTTGGTGCAAACTTTCTGGCTGCCGATAGTACCACGAGCACCCGTACAAGCTGTAAGGGCAAACAAAACAGCTAAAATAGCCAATTTTTTCATAATATAGTCCTTTCTAAAAAAACATTTTGTTTTATAAAAAATCATGAATAACTTTGGTTATTCATCTAAAACATAAAACTTCCTGCTTGTAAGTCAAATCTGATAAAGGTGTTTTACACAGCAAATTTTTGTAAAAAACAGCCTATCTGACAATATTTTTCTGTCTGCATTTATACTCATATATCGGAATAAGGCCAAATAACAAATGTTCGGTTTTGCTGTTATCCGGCATTGTGCGAATTTGATAGAGCAAAAGCCCGAAAAGGTGAAAGCTTAATTTTTTGCGGCGGTAAAAATCTTTTTGTTTCAGCCATTTCCAAAATTTATACAATTCATCTTTATTTTCTGTTACAGAGGAAAAATCACTGTCGGATATCTTCAGATACTTTAAAATTTCTGTTATCTTAGTATAGAGTATTTTTTTATTTTTATCTGATAACAATCCCATATAATACACAAAATTGCACAGATACCAAAAATATGCCATTTTTACCAACGGCGAAGCGATTTTGCGGCTACGAACATTCTGAAATGTTTTTTCCTTTTCCTAAACGTCTACATCATCATAAAAGTACTGGATAAGTTTTGGTATAGCCATCATCGTACCTTTGCAATAACATTTTGTTAATACTATAAAATACGTTATGACCTTTGGCAAGCCTTTTACGGAAAAACGGCGTAAACAGCGTTAAAACTTAACGTCCGCACAAAAAAATGTTTTTGCTATAACAAATTTACAGGTTAATTTTTTATTAATGCCGCTTATATCCAAAACAAAAAAGAGAGGGAAAAATGTACGCAGTTCACCAAATGATTGAAAGCCTGTCAGATGACATCACAATATATTCCGGCAATGAAAAAGAAATGGTCATTGACCTTATTATTGAACTCTGGACAAGAGAAATTTATTTTACCCGAACATAAAAAGTTTGTAACTTCCCGTTTAAATTTTAGTATGCATTGCTTACATGTTACATCTAAAAGGTGTAATACATTTTCGATATCTGTATACGACTTTTATCTACTACCCTATTTATATTTTTTGTGTTTAGATTTTCCTACTTAAACAATATTAAGGAGGAGAAAATGGCACGCGCTACCAAAGACAAATCTTTTCAAAACAGCTGCGCACACGAAATTTTACTTATAAATAAAATATATGAGAGCTTTGAAGCCCTGGAAGATACGCTCGGAAAGTTAAAACTGGAAGAACCTCTGTTTATTACCTATATGGCCAAGAAGTCTTTCGCGGACAAAGTGTTTAACCAAATTAAACACAACCACGAAAAACTTCAGGCACAAAAATATCTCAATTAGTTATTCTTTTTTCCAAGTCGTACCCTGAGGGGTATCCTCCAGAACTATTCCGGATTGTTTCAGCTGATTTCGAATAGCGTCTGCTCTGGCCCAATCTTTGGCTTTTTTGGCTGACAGGCGCTCTTCGATCAGGCAATTAATTTCCTCCTCGCTTATTCCGCCGTCAGAAACGCCGCCTTTGAACCAAATTTCCGGATCCTGATACAATAATCCCAAAACAGCCGCACTTGACAGCAGCAGCGATTTGTACTTTTGCTTGTCTTCTTCTGTTTCTGCCTTATTCAGGTTGTTGGCGATTTCATGCAAATAACTGATTGCCAGCGGCGTATTAATATCATCCGCCAAAGCGGCAACGACACGTTCATCCGCCTCGCCTTCTGCAACAACCACATCTTTAACCCGCAGCAATGCATTATAAAACTTGTCCAAAATCTGTTTAGCTTGTTTTAAGCCGTCAAAAGTAAAGTTAAACGGCTGGTGATAATGCGTGCTGATAAACAGCAGGCGCAACGCCTCTGCCGGATATTGGGTTATCAGCTCATTAACCGTGTAAAAGTTCCCCAAAGATTTTGACATTTTAACGCCGTCAACCATCAACATGCCGGCATGCACCCAATAACGTGCAAAACAATCATTCGGATGTGCGCAGAGAGATTGGGCACACTCATTTTCATGGTGCGGAAAAATCAAGTCGGAACCGCCGCCGTGAATATCAAAAGAATTTCCCAAATATTTTGAACTCATCGCCGAGCATTCCAAATGCCATCCGGGACGCCCGTAGCCCCATGGGCTGTCCCAACCGGGTTGTCCGGCTTCGGACGGTTTCCATAAAATAAAGTCTGCCGGATTTTTCTTATATCCTGCCACCTCAATGCGGGCACCTGCCAGCATTTCTTTCATGCTGCGGCCGGACAGAAAGCCGTATTTCGGCATAGAATCGACCGAAAACAGAACATGCCCTTCCGCTTCATAGGCATGGCCGTTTTGAAGCAAAAGCTCAACCAGTTCAATCATTTCTTGAACAAACTCGGTTGCCCGCGGACGATAATCGGGATCTTTAACATTTAAAGCATGCATATCGTCGATATACCACTGATAAGTTTCAGAGGTAATTTCACTGATAGGTTTGCCGGTTTGCTGATGCTTGTTTAAAATTTTGTCGTCAATATCCGTAATATTGGATACATAAGTCACATGCTTATCGCCGTACACCTGACGCAGAATGCGGTTTAAGACGTCAAACACCACCGCTGATTTGGCATTTCCAAGGTGAGCGCGGTCATAAACCGTCGGGCCGCAGACATACATTCTAACGTTGTTTTCATCAATCGGCACAAATTTTTCTTTACGTTTGGTCAACGTATTATGCAAATACACTTCGGTCATTTAATTCTCCTATGCTGCTTTGCCGTTCAAGCGGTTATAAACACGGTCATAGCCGATAAGCGGCAGCAAAATTTTCAATTCCGGCCCGTCATCCATTGCCGTCAGCGCTTTGCGCAGAGGATGGAAAAGCATTTTTCCTTTACGGCCGGTCTGTTGCTTTATTTCATTAATCCATGCGTTAAACGTGTCACCGTTCCATGGCTCTGCCGGCAGCAGCGATGCAGCCAAAGCAGTAAATTCTTTATCTTCAATCGCCGGTGTCACCGGACAGCAACAGATGTCTTTCCATAAATTACAATCCGTTACGACATTTAAATTGCCGCGTACGGCATTCCAAAAAGCTTCGTCAACATTAACCCGATTTTCGACTGACGCATACGGCAGGTTGCGAATTAAATGGGTATTAAAATGTTCTAAATCTTCTTCCGAAAACTTCGGCTGAGAACGTCCCAACTTATTAAAATCAAGCGTTTGCGCTAAACTGTTCAAATCATAAAAAGGCTCAATAGCCTCAGAAGTGCCTAATTTGGCCAGATACGAGCAAATTGCCATAGCCTCGACGCCACGGGCTCGCAAATCAAGCACGCCTATGCTGCCGAGACGTTTGGACAGTTTTCCCTCTTGTCCGGTCAACAACGGCAAATGCGCAAAAACCGGTATTTTACCGCCGATTGCCTCAAACATCTGGATTTGCGCAGCCGTATTGGTTACATGATCTTCTCCTCGGACAATATGCGTAATCCCAAAGTCGCAGTCATCAATAACCGACGGCAGATGATAAAGATAACTGCCGTCCGCACGGATAATGACCGGATCACTCAAATTGGCACCATTATAGCGGCATTCCCCGCGAACCAAATCTTCCCAGACAATTTCACCGTCGTTAAGTTTAAAACGATAGTGGGGTTTGCGCCCCTCGGCCTCATACGCAGCCTTCTGCTCAGCCGTCAATTTTAACGCACCGCGGTCATAAATGGGCGGCAATCCTTTTGTCATGAGTTTTTTACGCATCATATCCAGTTCTTCCGCCGTTTCATAACAAGGATAAATCCGTCCGGCGGCAATCAATTTTTCTGTCACCTCATGATAACGTTCAAAACGGGCAGACTGGCGTGCCTCGCTGCTCCATTCCAGTCCGAGCCAAGTTAAGCTTTTGCGAATGGCGTCTTCATATTCTTTTTTAGAGCGTTCCTTATCCGTGTCATCAATACGCAGCATAAATTCGCCGCCCAATTTTTTTGACAACATCCAGTTAAATATTGCGGTGCGGGTATTGCCGATATGCATATATCCGGTCGGAGAAGGAGCAAACCTTACTTTTATTGCGCTCATATTCGTATATATCCCTGTTCTTTTAGACTAACTAGGGATTGTATAAGTTAACAGGGCTAAATTCAAGGACTTTTTTAACAGATTTTTCTTCCTGCACGGGTTACATAGTACATATCAGAAATAATCAAAACTTGTTTTTGCGCAGATGTAAAAGATTGCATAAAAAACCCCGCTCAGTTGGCGGGGCCCTTTGTTGTTTTATTTCTTTGCGGTTTTTTTAGCTGTTGCCGTCTTTTTTGACGTTGTTTTCTTGGCTGCAGTTTTCTTTGCCGGAGCTTTTTTAGCTACAGTTTTCTTAGTCTCAGACTTTTTGGCTGTTGACTTCTTTGCGGTCTCCTTTTTTGCCGCTGGCTTTTTTATCGGCTCTTTTTTGGCAGCCAATTTCTTTGTCGCCGTTTTTACCGCGGCCTTTTTAACAACAGCCTTCTTGGCTGAAGCCTTTTTAACAGCGGTTTTCTTTGTCGTTGTTTTTTTAGCAGTTGCTTTCTTTACAACTTTCTTTTTGGCTGTTTTTTTCTTAGCCTTTTTAGGTTCTGACCATTTTTTGGACACAGCTATGGCATCTTCCAAATCCTTTTCTTTACATAATCCGACCGCAACCGGATTTTTCGGGCGCAAGTCAGCAAAATCACGATGAGTTCCTTCCCGCAGCGAGGCAATGGTCGGCTTGGTTGTACCGATAAGTTTGCAAATCTGCGAATCAATGATTTCAGGACAATTGCGCAACACCCACAAAATGGCAGCAGGCTTGTCACTGCGCTGAGACGGCGACAAAACTTTCTTATTTTTGCTGTTTAAGGCCTTAACATTGCCTTCAGGTTCACTGGCAACAAGCATGGCGGTTTTATCAGCTTCACAGCGGGCAATTTCTTCTGCCGTCAACTGTCCGGCGGCTACAGGGTTTAAACCGACAATATTAGCGGCAACGTCGCCGTCGGCAATAGCCTGAATCTCCAACTCGTGCAATTCGCAAAAATTGCCGATCTGTCTGAAGGTCAGGGTAGTATTTTCCACAAGCCAAACGGCTGTAGCTCTTGGCATTAAAGGTGCTGTCATTTTTTTATCCTTTCCATTTGCAGAAAGCCGTTGCCGGCTAACAAAAAACCTACGTTCCGATTATGAACGCAGGTTAATCGAAAAAAATTAATATAATATTAAAATATTAATTTGTAGTCTTAAGGCCGAAAGCGCCAAATTTGTTCTTAAATTTAGACAACTGACCACCGGTATCAACCAGACGATGAACGCCTGTCCATGCCGGATGGGATTTCGGATCAATTTCCAAATTCATCTTATCACCGGCTTTACCCCAAGTAGACTTAGTAGAAAATACACTGCCGTCGGTCATAACGTATGTAATTTCATGATAATCCGGATGAATACCTTTTTTCATCTTATTTTACTCCATGTAAATTTGGTTAGTTGTTGCTCTTATACATTACAGTTTTGATTATTGCAAGCACTTTTTAAAATATTTTTTACTTTTAATAGCTGACCAAAATATTGTTTTGAAGAGAGACGTCTTCGGTATTAATAATTTTTATGCCAAAACTTTTATATCCTTTGCCAAGCAACCATGAGCGAACGGCAACGGCACGATTGAGGCTGAGACGTTTACGGGAAAAACTTCCCTCTCCGCTGTCGTAATTATATGCCTCTATTGCAATTTTCCTCGGATTCTGTACATCCAAACTGTCGGCAAAAGCCGTAAGGACCTGAATAATTTCATCTGTCAGTTCGGCAGAATCTGCATCAAAAACCAAAACGGCAGAACTATCGGAAAAATAAGAAAGCAATTGTTTTTTTTCATTCATTTCGTCAGAAGGCAAATTCTCTGATACATTTTCTTTTTTGCCCTTATCAGAAACGGACACTTCAGCCTTTTCTTTTTTAATAACAGTTTTTATTTCTGATTGTTCCGGCTCTTTTTCGTTTGCGCTTTTACTTTCCGAAACAACGGAAGAAACTATTTTTTCAGCCTGTTCGGGAATTGTATTTGGCTCTGTCGGCACAGAAAGATTATTGTTTTTTTCAGCATTTTTTTCACCTTGAGCCATTGTCAGTTCCACCTTGGCAGCTTCAGCCTTTTTTACCGCTGCGACAGGAAGGCTGCGCACCGTTTTTTGCGGTTGTCTCTTTACGACCGGCTCAACAGATTTTTTGACTCTGGCTGTCGGCAGCGGACGGGGTTTTGCCTTTGGAACAGGCACGGCCTTAGGCTTAACGACGGGAAGAGGCAGTTGAGACTCCGTATTCTGTGCGCCGCCCAAGGCATCAAGCGCCGACAAATTAATTTCATAGTCAGCAGCTTCGGCCGGTGCAAAAGCAACCAAGCCAAGCAGTACGAGCACAACCAGACGGAACATCTCAACTCCTTTAATTTTTAAGCCAGTTTTTTAATCAAAGCTTCCATATTGTTATTGGCAGCAGCCAAATTGTCCGAAACGAGAATCTGCTCCAATTTGGCCGGAGCGATTTCTTTTGCATCCAGATTATAAACATATCCACCCGCTTCTTTTACCAAAAGCAAGCCGGCCACAACAGCATTAAGACCATTGCCCAGACTTACGGAAATATCAGCTTTTCCGGCAGCGGCACAAGCCATGGCAACGGAAACGGCTCCCAAAGTCCTGCTCTGCAGTGCTACTTTTGAAATACGTCCGTACGCCTTTTCAAACTCGGCAGATGGAGCAGCATATCCTATCTGGGATGTAATCAGCGCAAAAGCTTCCTCTTTATTGCTTGATACGCGCAAGCGTTCATGGTTACGGAAACCTTCTTTATATGAGCCGTTACCTTTTTCAGCAAAATAAAGTTCATCGCTGGCCCGATTATAAACAACCGAAGCTTTGACTTCGCCGTTTTCGCAATAGGCAACCGTTGTAGCAAACAAAGGAATACCGCGCGAAAAATTGCTTAACCCGTCAATCGGAGTGACAAGAAAACAACTGCCTACCGCCGGAACGGACGGAACGTCTTTTTCAACAAAAGCGGCGTCAGGCTTGATTTTCCCCAACTCAATACGAAGATTTTGCGCAACTTTATTATAAGAATTGGCAACAAAATTCTGATAAGGGCGGACAGATGACTGCAAACGTTCAATTTCGCTAAAATCACGGTCGAGGTTAGAAGTCGACTTCTTAACCGCATTGACCATCATTGTCAGCAAAGGAGAAAGATATGACATTATTTTGCTCTTTCAACATAGTTGGCTTCGGCTGTGCCGACAACAATTTTTTCACCTTGGCTGATGAACGGCGGAACCATAACGCGAACACCGTTATCAAGAATAGCCGGCTTATAAGAAGAAGCGGCGGTCTGGCCTTTAACGACAGGCTCGGTTTCAACCACGGTGCAAACGACCTGCTGTGGCAATTCAACAGCCACTGGTTTGCCGTCAATAAAGTTAATGTAAACGGTCATGCCTTCGCTCATAAACGGACGGGAATCGCCCAGAATATCGGCAGACATGTTAAACTGTTCAAAAGTCTCGGAATCCATAAAGGTAAGTCCGAGAGAATCTTCATATAAGAACTGGCAGTCTTTTTCCTCAACCATAAGCTTTTCGACAGTATCTTCCGAACGGAAACGTTCATTGGTTTTAGTACCTTCTTCAACCGATTTCATTTCGACCTGCATAAAGGCGCCGCCTTTGCCCGGCTTGATGTGTACGGCTTTAACCACCGTCCATGGTTTGCCTTTATATTCAATGACCCAACCCACGCGGATTGCTACTGCTTGCTGCTTCATTTTTATACTCCTTAAAATGGTACTGTTTTATTTTTTACAGAATACTTACCCTAATCTTTATTTTTTCGCAACAAAAATCTTATAGTCCTGCGGTGTTAAAATTACCATATCCGACGGATATTGTTCAAAATCCGCTCTGTCATCCTGCGGCATGACCGCCTGTTGAAGCAAAAAGAATTCATTATACCATTTTGACAATTCAAGCGTTTGAGCAGAGCCGTCTTTCCATATTTTAAACACGATAAAATCCGGCTCGTTTTCGCTGGCTATCATTGCTTCGTGGCGGCGGTTGCGGCTGACAACGCCCAAAATTCCGCCTTTTATCAAGCTGCGGGCAGAAGCCATGTCTCTTTTGATATTCTCGCTTGCCGACAAATCAAGCAAAACGCCGTCTGCCTTTAGTGGAGCGCATAAATCAAGCGCCCGGGCACCGAACAGCAGAACAATTTTGCCGGCATTAAGCAATTTCTCGCAAAGGCACTTTAAAGCGTTTTGCTCAATTTCGGAATTAAGCAAATAGCATTGCAGGAAAGAATCGGACAGAAAAAGCTCGTCCTCCGCCGACCGTATATTCAGAATAAAGTTTGGCATAATCAGTTTTGCTGCTTGAAAAAATTTATTTATTATGCCTAGATTATAGGCAGATAAAATTAAAAGAAAGTGAATTTTAATGAGTGAGGCAAAAAAAACAACCGCAGCTGCGCTTGACGAGCTGGAAATTTCCCTGCAAAAATTGGAGCTGGCTGCAAAGGAAAAAAGCCTTTCCGTCGCACGGCTCAAACAGTCCGCCCGCATGTCCATCGAAAAAATAGACAGACTGACCTCAACACTAAATCAGGTGGTAAAATAATGGCACAAGTCGTAATCAGCATTAATGACCGAGAATATCCGATCGCCTGCGAAAACGGACAGGAAGCCCGCATTATGCAGCTGGCGCAGATTTTGGAACAAAAAGCCCAAATGCTTAAGTCGTTCAGCGGCAAAATCAGCGAAAACATGTTTCTGGCCATGATCGGCATTTTGGTTGCCGACGACTTGTTCGAAGCTCGGAAAAACGCCTCGGCATCTTCTCAGCAACCCGTTGAGAATGCAGCCGAGGAACAAAATTATACAGACAGGATACAGGCTTTGGATGAAAGAATAAAAGCTGTTGCAAAACTGCTTGAATCATTGTAATATTAGTTTATGGAGAGGTGACTGTTTAGTGCGTAATCCCGCAGATCTTCCGAGCCACAAATATTTTTAGGGAGTTGTCCCTGCCCTGACCGTGGTCTTGGTATATGACGCCCACCTGTGGAGATGCGGTTCGTGAAAGAATGTAACTATACGGCTAAACGGTTCTCTCTATTTTTTATTATATAAACTCCGGTTCGCGGAGTTTTTTTGCAGGAGTTCGGCAAAGTGAAAATCATTTATTGCGGAGATGTTGTCGGCCGCGCCGGCAGAGATGCCGTTTTAACGAACCTTAAGCCCATGCGTGAGCGTTTTAAGGCTGACGTTGTTATTGTCAACGTTGAAAACGCCGCTCACGGTTTCGGTGTTACGCCAGGGATTGCAAAGGAATTTCTTGACTCCGGCGCCGACATTCTGACAACGGGCAACCATGTCTGGCAGCAACGCGACATCATTCCGTTTTTGGATGAAAGCAAAAGAATTATCCGCCCGCTTAACTATCCCGAAACCTCAGCCGGACGCGGCTATGCGGAGTTTGAGTTGCCGAACGGCAAAAAATTGCTGGTCACTCAGGTTTTGGGACGCGTATTTATGGAAAGCGTCGACAATCCGGCATTGGCAATAGACAAACTGTTAAAAAGTTATACTTTGGGCGGCAACGTTCAGGCCATATTTGTCGACATTCATGCCGAATGCACTTCGGAAAAACTTTCGCTTGGCTATTATCTGGACGGCAGAGTTTCAGCCGTTGCCGGCACACACACTCATGTTCCGACCGCCGATACTAAATTGCTACCGAAAGGCACCGCCTATATTACCGATGTCGGCATGTGCGGCAATTATGATTCCGTCCTCGGCTTTGACAAACAAACCCCTATTGACCGGCTGTGCCAAAGGTACAACGGCGGGCGGCTGGAGGTTTGCCGCAGCAACGGAACGGTTTGGGGCATTTTTGTTGAAACGGACGACAAAACCGGATTGGCAAAATCAATAGAGCAATTCAGCATATAGGAAAAACTTATGAGTATAAAAGAACATATTGAATATTCGGAAGTCGTAGAACACTGCCGGATATTGTCCGGTCATATTCAAAAAAACGGCATAAACAAAATTGTGGCAATTACCCGCGGCGGCATGGTTCCGGCCTGTTTGCTTGCACAATTTCTTAATATCCGTCAAATCGGCAGTATTTCTCTGGCAAGCTACGACGGCAACAAACAAAATGACAGCCTGAAAGTTTTGGCGGAACCTAACATGAAGATTGATGAACAAACACTGTTTGTCGACGACCTGTACGATTCCGGCAGCACTTACCGTTATATCAAAAGCAAATACCCGCAGGCAAAATGCGCCGTTGTTTATACAAAAAACCAAACGGCCGTTCTGGATTTTCCGGCTGAACCGAAAGACAAAGAAACATGGTTGGTATTTCCGTGGGAATTTGACGAGCTTGATTAAAAAAAAAGCACCTCCCTGCAAGGAGGTGCTTTTTAATGTTATGACGGTCGGTCAGTTACCGGTATAGACAATAACCTGAAATTCGTCTTCTATTTCATGTTTTGCCGTGCCAAATTCAGCAACGACATTCAGTTTCATAAAATATTCGTCATAAGGACGCCCTTCTTCCTGCCCGTAAGAACCGGTATAACGAAGCTCGTGCGTTTCGCTGACCATACCGTAGCGCAGGCAAGGATAGTCAAACTTCAGCATACCATCGTCATAGCAAGCCTCGGATTCAACCATCGGATAAACGATGGTAAAGAAATTATATTCAAGAATACAATTTCTTTTGATTTCAAAGACCTGCGAATTCTCCGGCATTGACACGCAGTTGCGTTTGATTTCTTGCGAAATTTCGCAAGAAATCAATTGTAAATCAGATGACGGAAGCGTTTTATAAGACTGGATCGTAAAATCTATTCCTCCCTGCATTTGTTCAACAGTATATTTTCGGGTCTTGGTTGTTCCGTCCGAATATATATGTTTAACATTTGCCCAAACCGTGTAGGTTGTATTCCATGTGCTGTTGTTGACATCCGAAACACCTGCCTGTATCAACTCGCTTGAAATTACGCACGGATGAACACCTGCGAATTTTTTGAGAGTGACATTGGCGGTAAGAGTGTAGTGCTTACCGTTAAAGTTTACGTCAATTGAATGCTTTAACAGTTTGCGCAGATAGACGCATTCACGCCCGTCCTCTCCGGCTTCGATCAGAAATGCCATGTCTTCAAGTTTATATCCGTTGTCTT